>ERZ780135.1201-NODE-1201-length-12432-cov-2.577765_pt1 | contig 12432 bp, 20 predicted proteins | sample MGYA00511946_ERZ780135 | MGnify/ENA primary metagenome ERZ780135 (study PRJEB29588, sample SAMEA2151034) | human gut metagenome | biome: human gut; feature: human-associated habitat; material: faeces | place: Denmark | collected 2008/2010 ... | reverse complement strand
GGTGATGAGAATAATGAATTTCTCATTGTCGGTGTATAACGGATGATATATTTCTTGAGGAACAATCATTTCAGATTATCTTTAATCCATGAATCAATACTGATACCATGATCAATGTCCTTTGGAATATCAGCGTCTTCATCCTGGCGACGTTCAACCTTTCTCCACTCCTCATCATGGTGGTACAGCCAGACTGACATGGCCTGAAGGTTTGGAGCCAGTTCGCTTTCACTTACCTGAAGCTCTTCTTCGCCGGTAAGATTGCCGTCCTGGTCTTTCAACTTCCTGACTACAGTACTCTTGGTCTTGATACCGCCCAAAGCCATAGCAAGGAACTTCGCACGCACAGCAGCGGTGATGGTTGCACGCCCGCGCGCTAACACTTCGCTTAATTCGCAGTGCTCACTCTTCTTCTCGCAGAATGTCTGGGGGCATAACCCTAACGCAAAGGCGATTTCTTTGTCCGTGAATCCCTTCTTGGCATACGTTTCCACCTGAGAGAGAAACTCCTCACTCTTGTAATCGAATTTTGGCTTTCGCCCTGTATGTTTGCTTTTTTGAGATTCACTTTGCATAATCATTCAATTCTTTCTACCTGTTCATCGAATACCTCACCCTTGATAAACTTGGAATATGGATCATATCCAAATCTTTCACAGAATGCTGCTTTAGCTTCGAACGTGTCAAAGGAGAGCATCAGATAAGCATCCATATCTTGAGCCTGTTTCTGGGCAGCATCCTTTACCTGCTGTTTGACTTCCTTCATGTGAGCTACCTTCTCAGCTCTTTCTATCTGTTTGGTAGCTTTTTCTGCTTCTTTTTGTTCGGTAACTGGTGCCATCATATCTTCCAAAGCATTTGCGATGGAGTTTTCTTCTTCGGTCTGCAATAGAAAATCACAGCCAATCATATTCAGATCGGCAGCTGTCAGACCGGCATCCTGGTAATTAATATCTGGAACTAACCGGGCCAATGCGTCATAGTCCCATTGTCCGCCAATATTGGGGTTATTTAAAGCCACATTCAAAGACTTTTCGGTCTTTTCATCCACATTAATAAGCTCTACACGGAGATTATAGTCGTTTTCATGTGTGGCTTCATTGTATTTGTTAAGCTCATCCAATACAGAAACTTTCTGATGTCCGCCTACAATGGTATATCCTGTGGATTGATTCACCACAATTCCTCCGACAACGCCATATTTTTTGATAGAGCGTTTTAACTGCTTCCGCCCTTCGGGTGATATGGTGCGTGGGTTATAAAACGCTGGTTTAATCTGAGAGCGTCTTAGTTCAACGGTTTTGCTGTTAAAATATCTATTTTCCATCATCCATTGTTTTTATAATGAAACTCTTCAAGTATTCGAATAGCCATCGGGAATACTTTGTAAATTTTCTGTAAATCCTGTGGGTAGTTCTTCTCCAGCCATAACATACAATCCAGATTGAATCCTACACCTGAACTCGCCTTCAGCGAATACCTGATCGGTTCCGGTAGCCCGTTCTGCTTCATGTAGGCCAGAATGTCTTTCTGCGTCCAGTCTGCCAAAGGATAGCACATACCGTTGTTCTCATACCCGTTTGCTTCATAACCTTTCAGCATCAGGCGACGGTTCATGCCGTCGGCCTTCTTCATACCCAAGAAAGTGTAATACAGTCCGTATTTGAGCTGCATGGCTTTCACAACATCAGCTAACTTTAGAAGCTTCACTTTGGGATTGGGGACACAATATAAACCACCCCGAAGAATGTAAGTAAGGTTCCAGTGTGGCACCTGAACAAACTCTATCTTCGGATATTTAGCTTTTACCCATCCAACCCATCTTTCGATATGTTCTAGACTTTTAACAAAGTACATGAACACGCAGACTATCCTTTCGAACTTCGGATAGATCATGTCTAGCAATACTAAAGAATCCTTACCCAAGGACAGAAACAGCAAAACCCCGTCAGTCTTCTGTCTGACGAGGTCAATATGGCTGTATGTCCTTTCTTGCAGTGTCATATCATCCTGCTTCTAATCCTAAACCCACTCGAACTTCACGGTATTTCTGGTTATGGTTCATAAATTGACCGCTACCACCTGTGAAAGAGCGGTTAGTGGTATTGCCTAAATATGCACCTGTAACACTATTCACTTGTGAGCGTAAACTTCGATTTTGCCTTCGTGCCATAAAATTTTCTTTTAAAGGTTATACATTCTATTGACTAACACCATTTACTTCTAATACTTTGCCTAAGTCGTAAACAATATTCATCTTGTCATATTCTTCACCTGTTTTTAAATCTTTGAGTACAATTATTTCATTGTTTTCATCTACAAAATCAAGAAAAGATATGTTTTTGATCTCAACTAATGCAGTATCTCTATTTTTGTTGTAACCAACATAGAAGCGAATTGCGTCAAATTTTATTGCATCAAATGTCCCGTCTTCTTGATATTCGATGTATTTCTTTTCACTTCTTGGTCTTAATTCTCTAAACTCTTGTTTCTTTTTACCTTTAATGATTTCATCAAACCATTTTTGTTGAATGATCAATGTCAATATTTTCATAATCGTGTAATTATAAATTATATTTCTATATTCAAAACTAGCTAATAATAAGAGGCTAGCAAAGCTGTATTTTAACAGATACGAAACAATAAGCCAATTGTTTCATTTTATACACACGCCAACTTAATGACGTGTGTATGAACGGTTTTAAGCTGCATCTTTACCCAAAAACTTATTCACGAAATAAACTTGACCTTTGCCTGTTACTTTTGTAGTTGTAGAAACAAGTATCGAACCATCAGGCTTGTTTATTGTCGTCTGCTTCAGTTCAAATAACCCTAAATCCATAGCCTTTTGTGTGGGCTGGTTGTAATATTGACCTTTTGAGCATAAGTAGCCATTTTCACGCATCCAAGCGAACAAACGATTCTGACCTATATTCACGCCATTCTGCTGCAATATCTTTGCAAGCTCGGCTACCAAACATGAGCGTTGAGAAGTTGAAACTGCATCAGCAAACAAGACTTTAGGTGCATTGTTTTTTATAGTCTGTTCAGCAAGCTCAACTTTTTGTTCTGCTTCAATTCGTTTCTGCTTTTCTTCTTTCAGGTTGGTTGCAAGTTGGATTAAGAAATCGGGTGAGGTCAAAGCCTTTTCGAGCGTTTCTTGTGTCATGTATGCACCATGTTTGCGGATTGACGGCAGAACTTCGCTGGTAACCCATTTACGAAAAGGTTTAGCTTTTTCGCTATCACTTCTTATTATTACATCATACAAACCGCTTTCAGTTATAAATGTAACTTGTTGTTTACCGCCTTCTGTAAGGGTGTCCATTTGGCAGACATCCTCTAAATCCAAACGTGACTTCACATTTCTTGCGTTTGCAATGCCTATGACACTGCATACATCTGCCAAGCAAAACAACGGTTCTTCATTCTCATTCATAGCAATTCTTACTTTTCCGAACTGCTCATTTTGGAAAATCTGGATTTTATTCATATTTTTGTCACAGTTTAAATTTGACATTATCCCCATTGGCGGCTCAGTCACTTTCGCCTTTGGGGATTTTATTTTGACTGAATTTGTGGCAAGCTGGGATTTGAACCCATGCACACCTGAATGCCTTGCCTTGACCTGTCACGCCTGACATATAAAAAGGCAAATCTTAAAAGAGGTCTAAAGTGGCTGTTTACCCCTTGAAAGAAATGCCTTGAATATCCTTGTAACGCTACAGCCACGAAGCGCATTTCGTTCTAAGGCAAAGTTACCAACCGCCAAATATTTGTCCTAAAAATTTCTGTTCTCAGAACAAACATTTGGCTGATTGTTTCAAAATCGTCGTGCGTGAGAGTTTAACTCAGAATTTTTCTATACATTTCTACCTTTCCCAAAAGTTCTTCTGCGGATTCATTGGTTAGACCAGAATATATAAATTGTTTACATGCCCTGTAAACCATAATAAATACATCCACTTCAATAAGGGTATAATGTTCGAAATTAGGCTTTATTCTTGGATACAAAAACCTTCTACAGTCAGCCATGTAAGGTTTGTTCATATTCTCTTTGAATCCAAACGGATAATACTTTTCTTTATATTTCAATAGTATCTCTTTAGCACTTTGATTATCTAATCCACTTCGAATCATAGATGTTGCAATATCTACTAACTTGCAAAATGCTGATTCTTCAAATCTTAGATAAGGCTGTGTCATTGAAGCTATTTGACAAAATTGGTTGTATTCTTTTGCGCTAATAGCCTGAATGTTTTTGCCATACGCATCTGTTACTATATTCATAATCACGCTATTTTTATAAGGTTACACTTCTTAAAGCAACGCCATTCTTCTTTCTCACAATCAAAATATACCTGGCAGTTATCTGCCGTTTTCTTCGTACCTTTGATTTCAGGTATTCTACTACTCATTAAAGTACCGAAAGCCTGACGCAGTGTGCCGTCTGTTTTCTTGAAATAGAACTCAACTACTTTCTTTTGAAGCAATGCACGCAGCTTGATATTAGTCCATGCTACTTTTAATGCTTCACTCATTGAATAACCATTCTTGCGTACAAAAGACCAAGCAAGACTCATAATCTCTTTTAATAGGTTTCTCTTTTCTGTTGCCATAGTTCTTATATTTTAATTAATTATACATTCTTGTATATGTCTTGTTGATTATTACGTTACAAATATACAAACTTGTATAATTGCAAACAAACATAAATGTATAATTCTGTAATTGTTTAACATTATTTTATTCTTTAAATATACATTTATGTATAATTCGCTCTATATTTGCACTACTGAATCAATTATACAAAAATGTATGAAGTATAGAATACAAGAAATATGTAGAGAAAAAGGTATTATGATGAAAGACCTTGCTGTACAAATGGGAAGAACCCCAGAGAGTTTAAGCCGTTCTTTAAGCAATGGTACAACAACAAAAATGCTTGAAGAAATCGCAAATACATTAGGTGTTCAAGTAATAGAGCTTATTGATGGATATATACCATCATCTGTAAACAGCCAGCCTTTAAATTCCGAAGTGAATGGCTTTGTAAAAGTAAAAGGAACTCTTTATGAAGTTCACTCGTTTGAGGATTTAAGAAAGTTGTTGGAGTTAAATGTTTAATTTAAAAATTTATGGTTATGAAGAGGATGTTACTTTTTTGCTTGCTTACTTGCATAACTTTATTAGCAAAATCACAAATAATAAATGGGGTGGGCGTTATTAAATTAGGAATGACAATTTCGGAAATTAAAGAACAATTTCCCGACATAAAAGAATCAGATGATTTTAATAAGGGGATAACAAAAACATTTGTTCTTTCTAAATATATTCCTGTTGATGGATATTATATTGACGATTTTTATTTGAGTTTTTATAATGATTCTCTATATGCGATGTACACAATTAATCAAACAAACATTTATGAGGCTTTTAAAATAAAGTATGGAGAACCGAAAATAGAACATAACACCACGCCTAAAGAGTATATAAACGGATTAGGCAATACAATTATAAAAGAGGATGAATCGTTTAAATTTGAGTGGAATACAGGTAATCCAGATATTATATGCTACTATAACGACCAAGTGAAGCATAATTCATCAGGCAAACCTATTCGATACGTTTCTTTTGGTATTGAGAATCAAAGAATATTTCAAGAGATTAAAGCAATCTTGACTAATAAAAAAGAAAAGCAACAGAAAGAAGAAAAAGAAAAAATACTTAAGAAATTAGAGTCTTTGTAAACTATTCCAGCCCCGTTCCTTATGGTTCGGGGCTGATTATCCAAACACAAACTATATTTTTATGATTAGTCAATTTGAATTTTCTTACTCTGAGCTGGCAGTAGGAATACTTGCTTTTATTTCTGCTGTTGCGGTTTGTATTATCAAGTTACAGCATGATAAAATATCATCAATAAAGAACCAGCTTTCAGACAAAAAATATAACGTATATAATGAAATCTTTTCCATATTTTTTGATATAATGAGAGCGGGGAAAGGTTATATACCAGAAGATAGTACTTTACCTGATAGAGTAATCAAAGTCAAAAAGGATTTACTAATTTATGGAACTGATGAAATTAATAGAAAATTTATTGAATGGCATATTAATTGTAATACACCAAATCAAATTCCTAATTTCAAAAATTATATTTCTTTATTCTTACTTATAAGAAAAGACATGGGATACAAGAAGAGTAAACTTACTGAATTTGACATTTTAGATATGATTACAGGTAATAAGAAGGATTCTCAGGAAATAGCAAAACTTATGAATATTTATAAGAAAAAATCTATTCCATTATCCCGTTACTTACAGTTTTGGAAGGCATAAAAAAATCTGTCATTGATAAATTCAATGCTTTATTGTATCTTTGTAGATTAAAATAAAATTCTTGTATAATTAATACGATTATGAAACTGAAAAGTCTCGAATATGCTACACCAGGATGGTCTTTATCTGGTCTCAATTTCTCAGAAACAAGTCTCATCGTAGGCCGTAATGCTGTTGGAAAATCAAAAACGACAGAAGCCTTAAATTCTTTAGTTTCTGTTATACTCCAAACTAAAGAAATTGCTGAAGGTGATAATTTTTTCTACAAAATTACTTTTTCAGACGATGATACAGAATTGATATATTCATTTGCATGTGTTCAGGGAAATATTAGCTTAGAACAACTTATTGAAAATAACGAAAACATCTTAATAAAAAGGGATGAGAATTCCACTACTTTTTTTAACGATGAAATTAATCCTCCAAGTAACAAACTAACAATCAATGTAAGACGAGATACAAAATTATATCCACAAATTGAAAAAATAGTAAATTGGGCTGAAAACTCATACGGTATATTATTCAATCAGATTAATATGTTTTCAAATGCGACTAAATTTTTTAGCACTATGTCTAAAACTGAAAGTCTTATCCCGATGTTTGAAAAATTAAGTGATAATTTAAAACTCGAAATTCAAGAAGAACTAAATATTTTAGGTTATTCTATCAATAAATTAGAGATAGTAAACTTTGGGAATGAAAAATCTGATATAAAAGTATTACACATTGAAGAAAATGGCGTAAACATATTTTTATGGGAAGCATTATTGTCTCAAGGTATGCAAAGGGCACTATACATTCTTGTCCTTTTATTCTATATTGCATCTCAAAAAAAAGAGACACAGACAATTGTTATTGATGATTTTTGTGAAGGACTAGATTATGATAGGTCTATTAAATTAGGTAGATACTTATATAAATTCTGTTTAGAAAATAATATACAATTAATTACTACTTCAAACGATAGCTTTTTAATGGACGTTGTCGATTTGAAATATTGGAATATTTTGCAGCGTGAAGGCAATAAGGTTACTGCAATAAACATATATAATTCTCCTGAATTATTTGAAGATTTTGAATTTACAGGACTAAGTAATTTTGATTTATTCTCATCTGATTTTATTGCACGACATAAAAAATGAAAAAAGTAGCTGTTTTTGTGGAAGGGCAAGCTGAATTAATCTTAGTCAGAGAATTGCTTATAAAAATGTACAATTACCAAAATGTAGGAATCAATTGTTATAACCTGATTTGTGATAATCTCCAATATACCCCACATCCTTATGGAGACAAAACTGCACAAAATTATTACATGATTGTAAATGTTGGTAATGATAACTCTGTATTATCTAAGATCTTTGCTAGAGCCAGTGGATTATATGAAAAAGGATTCACAAAGATTATAGGATTAAGAGACGTATATGGGGATGTATACAAGAAATTTAACAAAGGAGCAAGAAATATTAACTTTAAATTAATTGAAAAACTTAAAAATGTAGCTCAAGATGAAATAGACGATAAAAAATTGGCTCAATTTATAAAATTACATTTTGCAATAATGGAAGTTGAAGCATGGTTTATAGGTTTTAATGTATTTGAACGTATTGATGCCACATTGTCAAATGACTTTATTAAGTCTAAGCTAAAATATGATTTGAAGAATGATGATCCAGAGCTTACATATTATCATCCAGCAAAAATTATGGGGGGATATTTATGGCCTAATTGGATCAAAATACGACAAACATGAAAGTGATGTATCTTCCCTTGTGAGTTGTCTTGTAAAAGAAGATTTTAATAACTTAATAAAAAGTTCTAAATGTTCAACATTTACATCTTTCGTTCAAGAATTGCTAAATTAAAAATAAACCAAAAGCCGGAAGCATAACGCTCCGGCTTTTCTACTTCTGTAACATTTTATCCAGCATTAGCAAAGATCTTTGGATAGTTTCTTTTTTGGTATTGATGCCTCAGATATAAGATAAGGCTTTCATAATCGGTCAAGAAACCTTCATTTACCAAATCAGCAACCTTCTTTTCGAGCTCCCAGAGTTCACGTTGTTTTTTCTCCTCACCATGCTTGTTACGTAGCATCTTTTCATGACTATTGAAAATAACCCAGTTCAAGGCTTCACCGACCTTCTGCATGGCTTTAGGCATAAAGTCTTTGGGAACGATTTTCATGATGGCAGAAGAGAGTTCCCTATAAGCGTCCCCAGCATCATTTCGGTAACGAATCATTTGGTCAGAAACGAATTTGATTACATCATATTTGAATGACGCATTCAGCCACATTGCCAAATCAATGAACAATACAGGATGAACCCAGGTTCCCCCGCATTTACCACGAGATGTTAAATAGGGAGAATTCTGCCCATTTAGATTCTCCTTTTCAACAATGGTGGTAATCAGTTCCTTAGTTGATTCATTTTCAAAATATTTTTTCAATTCTTTGTTTGAGGAGTTTCGTTCGTTCCATAACTTTACAAGCCTGGTAGCATTGAAATAGCCATCAACGGTGCGTTGAATAACTTCTAAATTTCCCATTTGCCTTACCATTTCTTGATTTGTTTTCATGTCTCAGTGAAAGGCAAGCTCCTCACTTCTTACCGATGGCAGGGTTTATACTTTTCAGCCGTGAGGATAGCTGTTATTATCTCTTAGATACAAAGTTACCAACATGGTGATTTTTAGCCTAAAATTGCTTAAACCGAGAACGAACAATTAGCAAAATGTTTCATAAAAATACCCCGAACCTTCCGGTACGGGGTCACTTGATTAGTCCTTTGACCTTCAACCTTTCTACAATCTGGTTGTAAAGATACTCTATATCCTGCCGGAAATCCTTATACTGCTGGTAGATAAAGGAAACATCAGCAATATTGTTTGAAATTACACACGGGGACACATCCGGGAACACGCCGGAAATCTCTGCCCGGATACCATTCGGCAGCCGGCCGCCGGCTAACACGCTGGGGGCAAATAGGAACAGAACGATAAAGAGGAACTTCTTCCGCTGAGTAACGCTCTCAGGATTGGGAGGGCAGTCCATTCCAGAAAGGATTTCCTTGAACCAGCCGTAAATCTCCGGGATAAGCGACAGATCAGTCAGCACCGGTAATGAAAGCTCCTGCTCCCTTTCCGATAATCTTGATTTCTGTTCACGTATAGATTTCAACTCCACGATTGATGAAAATTCTTTTGTCATAGCACGATAGTTTTAGAATGAATTAGTATATTTGCATCATAATCGTGTGTGGGAGTTGGCTTCTAATCGTGTGGGCTGGCTCCCTTTTTTTCATTATATTAAGTGATATGCGTTCAGGATGGCAAAAACGTAGATGATGATCGTAATCAGGCTGTCCAGAAATACCGCCCATGCTCCCAACTTTTGGATTTGACTGAAACTCATGGCCAAGACAACGAGGAAACACACCCACTGGCTTGAAAACAATCCCATCCCCAGCAATAGAAGCCCGACGATATCCATAAGCAGCGCAACATAAAGCCACGGATGCGCCATCAAATACCATCTTTTTGATGTATTGTCCAAGTTTTGAAAGACTATTGCAATTTACATCTGAATAGCTTCACAAGCTCGTACAAGGCTTGCAGAATGATTAAGGCGTAGAATATGTGTTTCATGGTCAGTAGCTTTTATCTCCATGCTTATACGGACGTAGTTCATTGTACTTCATCTTCTGCTTGATGTACCAGAAGATGTCGATATTTCTGTCCCGACAGAAAGCGAATATCTCATTCAGAAGAGTGTCATAATATTCGTTGTAGAATCCGTCAGTTACATACACACAGATTCTGTACATAGATTCCGTGAAGTTCATTTCGGAATAGTCCTCTGTATCGCTTCCTTCGTAATCTAATCTGTCCAAATCATACCCTCTCAATCCTGCCAAATCCAGCAGACGGATGCAGGCATCGGCAAGTTCATCCTCCACACTGTCTTTGATGTCATGTTTGAAAGCGTATATAAATTCTTCATCATCCCGTCTCCTCTGCTTCATATAATATTCAAAAATATCCCGGTTAGCATGTTTCTCACTTCGGTCAGCTTCCACAGCTTCCATCAATTCAGATATGGCCAGACAGAGGAAATGTTCATCACTCAGGTTTTCTTCGTACCATCCGTGAGCTACTGCGCACTGGTAGGCTTTATCTCTTAGTTTGTTTAGATTCATAACAGTTTGATTTTAATTGATTGAAAATATAATACCCGATAACCACTACAAAGCAGTTACCGGGTATCCACAAAGCACTGACAAAGGTTGTCAGTACGTTAAGGTTTTAAATATTATCGAACTAATCTAAGAGGAAGCCTAAATCCACAAAAAGAATTTGTCAAATTTAAGAATGGATTTCCAGGCTTATCTTCGTCATAGTCTATATAAACAGAATTTTTTTATCTATATCCTTATTTAATAGCCATAAATATGCAGTTTTTGGCTCCACTTTTTTCGTCGAATTAAAATATCCAGTAAACAAGAAAGAAATAACCTTTCCATTTGGTCCCACACAATCTACGACATGTTTATCATATCTACCTATAATATTGTTCCAATTCCTTCCATTGTTCAATACTTGGAAGGGAATGTTCTTTCGCCTCCATATATGGTAAATAACGGACTTTTCCTTCGGTATCTTTCAAATAATCAGATGCCCACAAAGTTCCGCTCGGCAAGCCAAGGTCAACAAATTCCGCATCATTATATTCTATTTGAGCATTTTCTTTTCCGCTCTTATAACCATCATTGTAGCCATCAATATATGCCTGAGCAATAGCTTTTGTTATAGCTTCATTGGCTTTCCCCTCAGCATAAGAGTTCGCTATTTCCAAAATATTCATATCTTTATTGATTATAATTAATGTTTAGGGGTTATTTTCTTGTTTATTCCTTACATCTACATTGATAGTAAAAGATGCAAAATTATATATGTTAATTGCAATATCCTTTATTATCCATACTGAAAAGAAAATAAAATATAATGCCATTAATAAAAACAACAAATTGATAAGAGTACATGGAATTATATTGGAAGGTATATTGACTATACCAACACTATTAATAACAAGAAGATAAAGAAGACCTACACAAATAACTTTTATTGCTCCAGCAAATGAGAAATTTAACTCATTAAGTAAATTATTTCCTTTTACATTATGTTTCATTTTTTCACTTATTGATGACCAATACATGGACATCAATATAGCATAAGCAGCCAAAAGAATCGATAACATTACAGGAACAACACTTAAACCAATTGTGACAATTTTAAATAATTCAACAAGCACATCTTTTTCTTTCCAATAGCAAATTATTGTTATGCACATTGCTATAGCCATTGGAATAATAGAATCATAGATTAAATCCCTATTTGAATAGAATCTAGACACTGATGGCCATCCGAATATAGATATTCTCTTCTTCATTCCTATTTTGTTCTTTTAAATCTTGTCACGACTTCATTGAATATGGTTGTATACATACTTCCAATACTATCAAAACCAATTTTTATTTTTTCAATATAATCGGCAGTACGTATTTTATGATTTTTTCTTTTAAACTTGCTCCCTTTTCTTTTACCTGGTATTAACTCATACCCTATTATTTCAGCATCTCCATTTCCTTTTTTTGTTACAAGGTTTATTAAGGAATCCACCATTCCACCTTTATTTAAATTTAAATCCTCATCTTCAGCAGATTGTATTTCCATATTAATTAATGATATGTTGTCATTTTTTGCTAAATCATCAAACGTTTCTTCAAAACCTTCTGTAATATCTTTGTTACTATAATTAAAAGTTAGTTTAACTCGATTATATTAAGCTCTTTACATGCTTCTGTTATCTCGTCTTTTGATGTAACAAAGTTTGAATGAACTTGTCCGGAACCCAGTATCATCTTTGATGCTTCATCAATATATTTTTTAATATTTTGGATAGTGATTTCACTTCCTGACATTAAGCATAATTTATGTACCTCCGGGATGAAATAAAAAGTAGCTTTTTTAGTATTCGCATATAAATCTTCATCGCCGTCTATACTTTCAATTGTTTTACTTTTTTGATTAAAC
>ERZ780135.1184-NODE-1184-length-12629-cov-3.448226_pt1 | contig 12629 bp, 7 predicted proteins | sample MGYA00511946_ERZ780135 | MGnify/ENA primary metagenome ERZ780135 (study PRJEB29588, sample SAMEA2151034) | human gut metagenome | biome: human gut; feature: human-associated habitat; material: faeces | place: Denmark | collected 2008/2010 ... | reverse complement strand
TCCCACTTCCAGAAACATTCTTTGATGATTATGAAGGTCGTCCGGCTGCTGCAGCCCAAGAAATGAGTATCGTAAAAGATATGGATATGATTTACGATCTTAAAATGCTACGTCCGGATAAAGACTCAAGGCTGAAAACACTGTATGAGTCGTTCTTAGGTCGTATGGATAAGGAGCAGAGAGCTGCATGGGATAAATTCTACGGCCCGATTATTGAAGATTTCTATCAGAAAAAGCCTCAGGGAAAAGAACTGGCAAATTGGAAATTTCAACGCTATATGCGTGACTATATGAAAACAGTTAAATCATTAGATGATAATGTTGGTCGCGTTCTAGACTATTTAAAAGAAAAAGGCCTGTTAGATAACACACTGGTAGTCTATACTTCTGATCAAGGATTTTATATGGGTGAACATGGATGGTTTGACAAACGTTTCATGTATGAAGAATCTATGCATACCCCTTTAATTATGCGTTTGCCGAAAGGATTTGATCGTAGAGGAGATATTACAGAAATGGTTCAGAATATTGATTATGCACCTACATTCCTGGAGTTGGCGGGAGTAGAAGTACCTGAAGATATGCATGGAATTTCGTTATTGCCTTTGTTGAAAGGGGGGCATCCTACTGATTGGCGTACGGCATTGTATTATCATTTTTATGAATATCCGGCAGAGCATATGGTAAAACGCCATTATGGAATTCGTACGAATAAGTATAAGTTGATCCATTTTTATAATGACATAGATGAATGGGAACTTTATGATTTACAGAAAGACCCCAATGAGTTGCATAATTTGTATGGTCAAAGTGAATACGATTCGATTGTAAACAATTTGAAGAAACAAATGCTGGAGTTACAGGAAGAATATAATGACCCTGTACGTTTTTCTCCAGACCGTGATAAACAATAATAAGAATAATAATATGATGATGAACATATATTTTCAATCGAAGAGATGGATGGTGGCTTGTATGGCAACTTTAATATTAAGTTTGTCTGGCTGTCATTCTTTACAACAATCTGAGGATGCAACTATTATACCTCAGCCTTTGTCTGTAGAAAAAGGAAACGGTTCTTTTTCCTTTAGTGAAAAGACTGTAATAGCAGTAGCTGATAATGAACAACGTATCATTGCTGAAAATTTTGCTTCTTTGTTTACTAAACCGGCGGGATTTACTCCTAAGGTTGAAATGGTGAAAGATGGTGATATTGTTTTTGCTATTGATAAATCGATGAAATCAGATGCTTATGAGCTACATATTACTTCTGATAAAGTAAGTATAAAAGCTGCCGATGCAAAAGGCTTCTTTTATGCTTTGCAAAATATTCGTTTAATGCTTCCGCCTGCAATAGAAGGACAGGAACAGGTTGAAAATGCCTGGAAAGTACCGGCTGTAGTTATTAAAGATGAGCCTCGTTTTGACTATCGAGGCTTTATGTTGGATGTATCTCGTTATTTCTTGCCTAAAGAAGATGTCATTCGGATGATAGATTGTATCTCTATGCTAAAAATAAACCGCTTACATTTACATCTTACAGATGATAATGGATGGCGTCTGGAGATAAAGAAATATCCTCGTCTGACTGAAGTGGGAGCCTGGAAGGTTGATCGTCAGAATCTTCCTTTTCCTGATAGAAGAAATCCTAAGAAGGGAGAACCTGCTACCGTCGGTGGGTTTTATACTCAGGAAGATATGAAGGAAATAATCCGTTATGCTGCAGAACGTCAGATAGAAATTATTCCGGAAATAGATATACCTGCTCATTCAAATGCAGCTTTAGCTTCTTATCCGGAATATGCTTGTCCGGTGGTGAAAGACTTTATTGGAGTACTGCCTGGTCTTGGTGGAAAGAATGCAGAAATAATTTTTTGTGCCGGAAATGACAAGACATTTGATTTTTTACAAGGTGTTCTTGATGAAGTTATAGCATTGTTCCCTTCTCGATATATTAATTTAGGAGGAGATGAAGCGACTAAGACAAACTGGAAAAAATGTCCTTTGTGTCAGTCACGTATTCATAAAGAACATTTGGCGGATGAAGAAGCTTTACAAGGATATTTCATGTCGCGTATAGGAGATTATGTCCGCAGCAAAGGTAAGCAGATTATGGGATGGGATGAATTGACCAATAGTAAATTGCCTGAAGAATCAATCATCTTAGGCTGGCAAGGCTATGGTAAGGCTGCCTTAAAGGCTGCGGAACAGGGACATCGATTTATTATGGCTCCTGCACGTGTTGCTTATCTGATCAGGTATCAGGGACCACAATGGTTTGAGCCTGTTACTTATTTTGGAAATAATACATTAAAAGACTTGTTTAATTATGAACCTGTACAGAGTGACTGGAAACCGGAGTATGAATCATTACTGATGGGAGTGCAGGCCTGTATGTGGACTGAGTTTTGTAATGTTCCTGAAGATGTATTTTATATGACTTTCCCAAGATTAGCTGCTTTGGCAGAGATAGCATGGGTTCAAAAAGGAAAGAAAGATTGGAATGAATTCCTGAAAGGTGTAGATAATTTTAATAAGCATTTGGAACAGAAAGGAATTATTTATGCACGCTCTATGTATAACATTCAACATGAGGTAACATCTGAGGAGTCTGGTAAGTTAAAGGTGAAACTAGAATGTGAACGTCCTGATGTGGAAATACGTTATACTTTAGATGGTACAGAACCAGTGGAAACATCTGCTTTGTATGATTCTGCATTTGTTGTTGATAAAGATGCTGAGATAAAAGCAGCTACTTTTGTTAAGGGTATACAGATGGGGAAAACGCTTAATTTGCCTATTCATTGGAATATGGCTACTGCTAAGCCAATAATCGGTGCTTCAAAAGAGATGGGAATATTAGTTAATGGATTACGTGGTAGTCTGAAGCAATCCGATTTTGAATGGTATACAGGAGGATTATCAAAGCCTATTTCTTTTGTTGTTGATTTATTGAAACCGCAACAGATAAAACGTGTTACTGTTGGTTGTATTACTAATTATGGAATGGCTGTGCATAAGCCACGGATGATTAAAATTGAAGTATCTGACGATAATAAAACGTTTAAGGAAGTAGGTAGATTAACATTTACCGATAATGAAATCTTTAAAGAAGGAAATTTTATTGAAGATTTATCAGTTGAAACAGATGATATTATCGGACATTATGTTAAATTTACGCTAGAAACTCCTGGTAATTGTCCAAATGACCATGTGCGTCCGGGACAAGCTTCTCGAGTTTATATTGACGAGGTAATAATTGAGTAATAATTTTAAATAAGGACTGTATGAATAGAATACACCAGTTTCTTGTTACTTGTTCATTGCTTGCTCTTTCTGTTGGAGGGCAAGCTCAACAGGACGCCTCTTATTTTGTGAAACATTTACAATTTTCTGGAAACGAAAGTGTAGACCAGAAAGTTGCAATGGCCGCTCGTTTAGTTCCTTCTCCCCAACAACTTGCTTGGCAGCAAATGGAACTGACTGCATTTTTACATTTTGGGATTAATACATTTACCGGAAGAGAATGGGGGGATGGAACGGAAGATCCAGCTTTGTTTAATCCGACTGATTTAGATGCTGAGCAATGGGTACGTACGTTGAAAGAATGTGGCTTCAAGATGGTTTTGCTTACAGCGAAACATCATGATGGTTTTTGTTTGTGGCCTACAAAGACGACTTCTCATTCAGTTGCTTCCTCGCCTTGGAAAAATGGTAAAGGAGATGTTGTGCGTGAACTTCGTGATGCATGTACTAAATATGGAATGAAATTTGGAGTTTATTTGTCACCATGGGATCGCAATGCCTCTTGTTATGGTAATTCTCCAGAGTACAACAAATTCTTTATTGAACAATTAACCGAATTGCTGACCAATTATGGTGAGGTAAATGAGGTGTGGTTCGATGGTGCAAACGGAGAAGGCCCTAATGGTAAGAAACAGGTATACGAGTGGGATGCTTTCTATAAGACAATTCAACGTTTACAGCCTAAAGCTGTAATGGCTATTATGGGAGATGATGTGCGTTGGGTTGGTAATGAAAAGGTATTGGCCGTGAAACAGAGTGGAGTGCAACTGTGCTTACTCCGGGAATTTATTCTCGTGCAGAAGAGAATAATAAACGTTTGGGAGTTTACGGAAAAGCAAAGGATTTGGGTAGTCGCTCGATGTTGAAGGATGCTACCGAATTATTTTGGTATCCTTCCGAAGTTGATGTGTCTATTCGTCCGGGATGGTTCTGGCACGAAGAAGAAAATACAAAAGTAAAAAGCCTGAAACAGCTTTCAGATATCTATTTTCAATCTGTAGGTTATAATTCTGTTTTATTGCTGAATATACCTCCTGACCGTCGCGGCTTGATAAACGAAGCAGATGTTGAACGTCTGAAAGAATTTGCAGATTATCGTCGAAAAGTTTTTTCTGATAATAAAGTTTCGGATGGAAATATTTACTGGACAGCTTTACCTGGAGAATCCCGATCTTATACAGTACGTCCTGGAGAACCGGTAAATGTTGTTCAATTGCAGGAAGATATCTCAAAAGGACAGCGTGTAGAAAAGTTTTTGGTTGAGGCTTTTAGTGAAGGAAGATGGCAGACCTTAGGTGAAGGTACAACTATAGGTTATAAACGTATGCTCCGTTTTCCAGAAGTAATGGCTGACTCGCTCCGTTTACGTATTGATGGTTCTCGTCTTTCTGCAAATATCATGAGTGTTTCTGCTTATTATGCTCCTTCTTTGGAAAATGATCAGAAATTTACAGATTGGAATACGGTTTCTCGTGATACGTGGAAAAAAGTGTCTTCCTCTCCTTTTGTTGTAGATTTGGGCCGTACAATTCGTTTGAAAGCTTTTACTTATGCTCCTTTAAATGAAGAAACGAAGCCAACTATGGCTTATCGGTATAAGTTCTCTGTCAGTTTGAATGGCACGGATTGGAAAGAGATAATCTCACAAGGAGAATTTAGTAATATTATGCATAATCCTTTGCCTCAGACTGTAACGCTTCCGGCTGTTGTGACAGCACGTTATGTCAAGCTTGAAGCAACAACTCCAGAAGCATCTTCTGCTATCGTTGAAATGGAAGAATTTGGAGTAACTTCTGTTGCTGATAAAGATGATGAAACAAAAGTTTATCCTAATCCGGATGAAGCGTTGAAACTGAAACCGGGTGATTCTCATCCAATGCTGAAGGGGTGGAGTTTCTATACGGCTCATGAGTTTTTAGATAAGAATACGAAAAAGGGACTTCCTTTAGGCTTTCTGGAACATAAGACAACGAACATGAGTAAATCTGCTAATGTCAATAATGCAAAATGCTCTAAAGTAGAAAATGGTGTATTGCATATGTGGTCGGTAGAGGAACCTGATTCAATTGACAATGGTTTTGGAAAGAAAGTGAAGTTTTCGCATGCTGGTTATCGGTCTGTTGTATCAGGTAAGCAAGCATGGTGCAATTTTACTGAAAATATGAGAATTGAAATCCGTTTCAAACGGGTAGCAGCAGAAGGATTTAATGATGCTCTCTGGTTTATGGGGAATAAGGGACCATGGCCTAAGAATGGAGAAATTGATTTGCTAGAGAATCCTAAAAAGAAAATAAATCAACGTGCTCATTTCACTCTTCATTCAGAAAATCATTATGCTGGAGTTGTAGGAGGAGAAGGTAGTGTTACTTCTACAATTGATTTAGCAGATATGAGCCAGTGGAATATTTATTGGTTGGAATGGTATCCTGATAGAATTATAGGAGGGGTGAATGGTAAAGCTTATTTTGAACATAAAAAAGGAGATAATGGTAATACGGACTGGCCTTGGAGTGATCCTGCGGGATTTTATGTAATATTTAGTACAGGTTTATCTGTTAACCCCAATGCTTGGCCAGGTGCTGTTAATCCTGCAGCATGGGATAAACAGAATCCTCCATCTATGTACATAGACTGGATACGTGTTTATGTAAATGATAACTATGCAGGAAAGAAAGCCCCTAAAGTAAGATATTATTAATAAAATTTGCGAGTTATGCGGAATATACTTATTTGTTTGATATATGTATGGGTAAGTGCTGTTTGTACAGCACATGCTCAAGTTGGCTTTGCTCGGAATAAATTGTACAATATTGTACCTGTAAATTATTCTGGTAAGGCTGTAGGATATGATCCTGATAGCAAAAGGGTGGTTTTGAGTGTTAGCAATGATGCTGATAAATTGCAGCAATGGAGTGTCACTAATTTATCTAGTAGTTTCCGTTTTATAAATCCTTTTGAGAATAAAGCAATTCATGCTACAGGGGATAATACATTGGGAATAACAGAAAACAATGGTTCAGATGAATCTCAGTTATGGATTATAAAGAAGAGTGGCAAGTTCTTGCAGATATATCCTTCTAATAGCCCTGATTTGATATTGGCTTGCCAACAGAATGGGCGGTTGGTTTTAGTTGATAAGGTAAAGTTTCTGAATAATCCAGAAACGTATTTTTATATTAATGTTAGTAAAGTAGCAATGCCTGCGGAAGCTGCTTCTGGTACATTAGAACGTCCTAAGGTTTATTGGGAAGACGAGACTATATTTGCAGAAAATAAAGAGCCGGGTTGTGCAACTTACATTCCTTATATAACCGAGAAAGAAATGCTGGCTGATAAAGATTTTTATCGTACACCATGGTTGTATAGCCAGAGTTCTTCGTTTAAATTGTTGAATGGCAACTGGTATTTTCATTTTGTGTCAGAACCTTCTCAACGTCCGGAATCATTCTATAAAGAAGATTATGATGTATCGAGTTGGGAGACTATTCCGGTTCCTTCAAATTGGGAAATGCAAGGTTATGACCGTCCTATTTACGCGAATGTAGAGTATCCTCATTCCAATACACCTCCTTATATTGATGCTCGAAAGGGATTCAATGATGGTGGAGCTAATTATGGGATTAATCCGGTGGGTTCCTATGTGCGTTTCTTTGATTTGCCTGCTGGATGGGAAAAACAGCGTACATTTATCCATTTTAGTGGTATATATAGTGCTGCATTTGTATATCTGAACGGAGAATATGTCGGTTATACACAAGGATCGAATAATGTGGCAGAGTTTGATTTAAGCAAATATCTGCGCACAGGAAAAAATCGTTTGGCTGTTCAAGTATTTCGCTGGAGCGACGGTTCGTATCTTGAATGTCAGGACATGTTCCGTATGAGTGGTATTTTCCGGGATGTTTATTTATATAATGTTCCACGAGTAAGTGTACGTGACCATTATATTACTTCTAAGTTAGATGCAGCTTCAGAATATACCAGTGGCGAAATGTCTGTTAATTTGATGCTTGATAACCGTGATCGGATGAAAGGTGTGAAGAATCTGATTGTAAAATTATTCGATCCAGATGGAAGACTGGTAGCAGAAACAGAGCAACAGGTTAATTATTCAGATAAGAAAGAAACTGTATATTCAAAGGCTACGTTCAGGCTGAAGAATCTTGTAACATGGACAGCTGAAACTCCTAACTTGTATACGGTTCATATTATCCAGCGAAATGGGGATAATGATGAAATGGTCTTTTCTACCAAGTATGGTTTCCGCAATATAGAATTGAAGGGTACAGTGGTATATATTAATGGACAACGAGTATTTTTCAAGGGAACTAATCGACATGACACACATCCGGTTTATGGTCGGGCTGTTACTGTAGAATCAATGTTGCGTGATGTGACACTGATGAAACAGAATAATATTAATACTATCCGTACTTCTCATTATCCGAATGATGCGAAAATGTATGCTATGTTCGATTATTTCGGACTTTATACAATGGATGAGGCTGATTTGGAAGACCATGCCAATCAGTCGATCAGTGATATGCCTTCTTGGATACCTGCTTTTGTTGATCGTATTGACCGTATGGTACTTAGAGATCGCAATCATCCAAGTGTAATTTTTTGGAGCTTGGGTAATGAAGCTGGAGGAGGAAGTAATTTCCAGGCTTGTTATGATGCTGCCAAACGATTGGATAACCGCCCCATACACTATGAGGGTACACGCGATGGAAAAGAATATGGCGGAAATCGTTTTAGTGACTTGTATTCGAAGATGTATCCGGGTATGAAATGGATGAATACATATGTAAGCTCATTGGATAAACCGATGTTTATTTGTGAGTATGCTCATGCCATGGGTAATGCTATTGGAAATTTGAAAGAATACTGGGAAAGTATTGAAGGAAGTTCAGCTACTATTGGTGGAGCTATTTGGGACTGGGTAGATCAGGCTATCTATGAGCCTCATGAAATGAAAAAAGGTATTTATCGTCTGCATACAGGGTATGATTTTCCAGGTCCTCATCAGGGTAACTTCTGTTCGAATGGAATAATTCCAGCAACTCGTGAAGAATCGCCTAAGTTGAAAGAAGTAAAAGCTGTATATCAGTATGTACATTTTGCTAATAAGGGAGCTGATTTCAAGCGAAATGAAGCCAAAGTATTGTTGAAAAATACGTATGATTTTCTTTCACTTGATAAATTCTATTTGCGGTGGCAAGTTGTAAAAGACGGTGTTCGTATGCAATCGGATAGTATGATGCTTCCAGCTGTAATGCCTGATGATTCACTGTTGGTGGCGTTGAATTTAAAAGGTGTTAATTTAAAGAAGGCTATAAAGAACGGTGAGGAAGTCATGCTTGATTTGTATGTATGTCGTACAGATGCTGAAACTTGGGCTGATGCTGGGCATGAGGTTGCAAAACAGCAATATGAATTGTCTGCACGAAAGGAATTACCTGAGTTAAAGAGCTTGCATGGAAAGAAACAGAAGTTGGCTGTTTCTGACAATGAAAACTTATTGACGGTCAAAAATGCTTATATAGAAGCCTCTTTCGATAAGACAACGGGGCAATTGGTTACATTAGTTATGAACGGCCAGCAGGTTGTCAGTCAGGGAGGAGGATTTGTATACGATAATCATCGTTGGATTGAGAATGATAAATTTACAGAAACAGCTAATGGACTGTCGGAAAAAGGAACATGTACGGTGACCGAAGAGAAAGGCAATATTATTGTTACCACTAACCGTGAAGGTAGTTTATGTAGTACGGATATCGTATATACATTTACTCAAACGGGAGTCATGGATATGGAGGTTGTTTTCCGTCCGCATACAGCTGATTTACGTCGTTGCGGCTTGGTGGCAAACATTGACTCTACGTTGAACAATATCGACTATTATGCATATGGTCCATGGGAAAATTATAATGACAGAAAAGACGGTTGTATGGTAGGTCGTTATACGACAACAGTGGAGGATATGGAAGTTCCTTATATGAAACCTCAGTCTATGGGAAATCGTGAAGGCCTTCGTGAACTGACTTTATATAATAAAGAAGGTAAAGGTGTAAAGATTCAGACTGAAGGTAATGTGTCGTTTTCTGCTCTGCGATATACAGATAAAGATTTGATGGAAGGACAGCATGCTTGGGAGTTAGAGAAACGTCCGTATATTGTGCTTCATCTGGATGCTGTACAGCGTGGAGTAGGAAATGCTAGTTGTGGGCAGGATGTAGATACATTACCTGCTTATCGTGTTCCACAACAAGAAATGAAGTATAAATTACGTTTCTTTACTTGTTCTCTGAATAATTAAGTCATATTAATCAGAAGTCAAAGCTGATATCTAAGAAGTTTAATATTGATGAAGACATTCTTATAGTCAGTTTAGACTTCTGATTTTTATTTATATCTTAGTATTAATAGAAACTATATTGAAGGTAGTTTCGTAGATAATTTGTTAGCCTATGAAAAAATTATTATCATTTTTAGTTGTGCTTTCATGCGTTCTCGGTATAAAAGCAGCAGATACAGCCTTTATAAAGAATCCTCAAATACCAATTCTGATAGAGCGGCATGATAATGTTTTATGTTACATGCGTATTAATGCGCACGAGGCAAAGGTTTTGGATAATGTTTCTGTGACATTTGGACAAGATGTACCTTTAGAGCAGATTAAATCAGTAAAACTATACTATGGAGGTACTGAAGCTATTCAGGACAGAGGAAAGAACCGTTTTGCTCCTGTAGAATATATTTCCGCTCATGCGCCAGGCAAGACTTTGTCTGTCAATCCGTCATATGCTATTAAGAAATCTGAAATTGTTCCCCAAAAGAATTCTGTATTGTTGACTGGAAATCAGAATTTATATCCGGGAGTAAATTTCTTTTGGGTCAGTATAGAAATGAAGCCAGAAGCATCGTTGCTTACAAAAATCACTGCTGAAGTGACGGGGGTAACAGCAGATGGTCAGTCGTTACCAGTTAAATGTGTATCAGCACCGAATGTTATACGTCGTTTGGGAGTAGGTGTGCGTCATGCCGGAGATGATGGTGCAGCAGCTTTTCGTATCCCAGGTTTGGTGACAACCAATAAAGGTACATTGTTAGGTGTATACGATGTGCGTTATAACAGTAGTGTGGATTTGCAGGAACATATTGATATCGGTTTGAGCCGAAGTATTGACGGTGGAAAGACTTGGGAAAAAATGCGTCTGCCTCTAGCTTTTGGAGAATACGGTGGGCTGCCAGCAGCTCAGAATGGTGTGGGAGATCCCTCAATTTTGGTTGATACAAAAACAAATACAATCTGGATTGTTGCGGCATGGACACACGGAATGGGTAATCAGCGTGCATGGTGGAGCTCACAGCAAGGTATGGATGTAAATCATACGGCTCAGCTTGTTTTAGTAAAAAGTACAGATGATGGAAAAACCTGGTCTGAGCCGATTAATATAACCGAACAAGTAAAACACCCTGAATGGTATTTTTTGTTGCAAGGTCCGGGTAGAGGTATTACTATGGAGGATGGTACATTGGTATTTCCTATTCAATATATAGGTAAAGACCGGATTCCTAATGCTGGTATTATGTATAGTAAGGATAGAGGAGAAACATGGACCATTCATAATCATGCACGTACAAATACTACGGAAGCTCAGGTTGCTGAAGTTGTTCCTGGAACACTGATGTTGAATATGAGAGATAATCGTGGAGGAAGCCGTGCTGTTTATACAACTTCTGATTTGGGCATGACGTGGAAAGAACATGAGTCATCACGTACAGCATTGCCTGAGCCTGTTTGTATGGCAAGTCTTATCAGTGTGAAAGCAGCGGACAATATTTTAGGTAAGGATATATTGATTTTTTCGAACCCGAATACAACCAATGCTCGTAAAAATATTACTATAAAAATAAGCCTTGATGGTGGAAATACGTGGGCACATCAGTTGCTTTTAGACGAAGGTGAGAGCTGGGGTTATTCGTGTCTTACGATGGTAGATAAAGAAACGATTGGCATTCTTTATGAAAGTAGTGTTGCACATATGACTTTCCAATGTATCAAGCTAAAGGATATCGTGCAGTAAGTAAAAAATATATGTATTTATTAATATAAGAATTTCCCTTCGTATTTCATGGAAACGTGAATACGAAGGGAAATCTTTTATTTTGAAGCTCTCAATATTTCTCGTTTTCCACCTGGAGGGCCTGGAAGACGTTCTACTGTAAATCCCGCAGTTTGTAGCATTCGGCGTATTACTCCTTTAGCACAGTATGTTGTGAGAATACCACCAGAATTTAGAGAAGCATATAAGGTGTTGAATAGTTCCTGGCTCCACATTTCCGGTTGTTTTTCTGGGGCAAAAGCGTCAAAGTAGATGAGGTCAAATGCTCCTTGGAATTTATAGTTCGTAAAATCTCCTTCTACTTTATGTAAAGTAAAGTAAGGTGTTAAGCTTATATCTGTATTCCATGCTGAATTATGCAGTGCATAGAAGTCGTTACTACGTTCCGGGCAGATCTGTTCTGGATAGGCAAGTTGATGTACAATATCATTACTTACAGGGTAGCGTTCTATTGTTGTATAGTGAACTTGACGTTTTGAATTTTCAGCTTCCAACAGAGTGAGAAATGCATTGAGCCCGGTTCCGAAACCGATTTCCAGTATTCGCAGTGTAGAGGAGGGATGATGTTTCATTCCCATGTTGATAAATATATGTTCAGACTCCGTCAAAGCCCCTTTTACGGAATGATAATGTTCGTTTAGTTCAGGTACGAAAAGTGTATAACTTCCATCTGCAGTTTGTTCTAGTTCTATCATAAATTAAAATTGATATAATAATTATTTTAGAAAAGGCTGATAATACCAAGAGTTGCTGCTACTAATATAGCGTAACGAGCCAGCTTACCGATACTCATCGAAACAGTAACAATCCCAATATGAGCTCTCATCAATCCTAGTACAATTAAAATAGCATCTCCTACTACAGGCAAAAAAGAGAATAATGCCATCCATGCTCCCCTTCCATGTATAAATCGGGTAGCACGTTCCATTTGTTTCGGAGTTACTCCAAGGTATTTTTCTATCCATTCCATTTTTCCAAGATGGCCTATCCAATAGCAGGTAAGTCCACCTAAAACGTTGCCTGCTGTTGTGGCAATGGTAGACCATACAGGGTCGAGCCCTAAGCCAACACAAGCAAGTAGGACTGCTTCAGAACTGAATGGTAAAATTGTTCCGGCAAGAAAAGCAGACAAGAACATACCAAAATATCCCCAGTCGGTCAGAAGTTGAAGAAATGTATCCATAAATTAAATAA
>ERZ780135.1159-NODE-1159-length-12929-cov-2.346435_pt1 | contig 12929 bp, 8 predicted proteins | sample MGYA00511946_ERZ780135 | MGnify/ENA primary metagenome ERZ780135 (study PRJEB29588, sample SAMEA2151034) | human gut metagenome | biome: human gut; feature: human-associated habitat; material: faeces | place: Denmark | collected 2008/2010 ... | reverse complement strand
TGGACACAAGAGAAGAAACGGGACTGGCAGGATTTCAAACCACGTATGAATGCGCATATTCCACAATTGCAAGCACGAGGAATCAATACTTTTACGTTGACTGATGAAATTGAATTGACTACTCGGTTGCTGAAACCCGGGAAAATGGAAGTGGTATTGGATACGGAGAAATATCCGGTGGAGATACGCTATACGTTGGACGGCACTAATCCTACGATGAGTTCTCTGAAATATGAAAAGCCTTTTGTAATCCATGATTCGGTAGTGGTGAAAGCTGCTATATTCCGTGAAGAAAGAATGGTGGAACCGATATTGGTACAAAAAGTCGGAGTCATAGAAGAAATTACCAATTATTTTGAATACATCGAACCGGAATATTGGAAAGAATTGAATTTATGAAACTGATATTTTATGACGTTGTTGTAAAGTTACTTCTCCAGGTTTGGCAATTACAAGGAAGAGTATGGTAAACTTTCCGGAGCACAATCGGATAAGTACGGTTGGTGGTATGAATATCGAGATGGTAAATATATTAACAGGTAAAAATAAGGAAGGTGATCGTATATGAAATATGTATATATTTTTATAGTATTAATGTTCGGAGAATATGTTTTTGCTCAAAGCGGGGTGATTGCACATCGCGGATTCTGGAAGACGGACGGATCTGCTCAGAATAGTATTGCAGCTTTGCTGAAAGCCGATTCTGTTGGTTGTTATGGATCGGAATTCGATATATGCCTTACGAAAGACAATAAGTGGGTGGTAGCTCACGGTCCTGCTGTCGGAGGGCATAAGATAGCCGAATCCACCTTAGAGGAACTCACCGTTTTGAAGTTGGAAAATGGAGAAAATGTTCCTTCACTGGAGCAGTTTTTGAAAGTAGCAAAAAAGAAGACTCGTCTGAAGCTGATTCTGGAACTGAAAGTGTATGATAATCCGGAATGGGAAACGAAGTCGATTGAGTATATTCTGGCTACTGTGAAGAAACTGAAATTGCAGAGACGCATGGAATATATCACGTTCTCCTGGTATTCGGTGCAAGAGTTTATCCGCCTTGCTCCGAAAGGTACGTCGGTATATTATTTAAATGGGGATATCCCTCCTGAAAAGTTGAAAGAAGCCGGTTGCACGGGTCCGGATTATCATATAGGAGTATTCCGTTCTCATCCGGACTGGATTGATAAATGTCATGAGTTGGGAATGAAAGTCAATGTGTGGACGGTGGACCAGCCACATGACATGAAGTGGTTTATAGAGAAGAAAGCGGATTTTATTACAACGGATGACCCCGTTGTATTGCAGCAGTTAATGAAATAGAGAGGCGATGAGAAACATATTGATTTTATTTTTTGCATTGTTTGTGACGGGAGTGCCAGCTCGAAATAAAACAGTGCCGGGAGATACTATATCTGATGGTCGGGAGACTTCTCTTCCGATGATAACATCTAATATTCCGAAAAGCGCATTAATTCATTTAACGGAATACCGTAAAGGTTTGTATAAAGTTTCTATACAAGACGATAAGTCGGATTGGCGGTCGGTAGAGGTCCGTAATGCGTTAGTTTCTTCTTTTTCCAAGCACCCGCAGATTTGGAATGATTGGGAGAATCAAAAAGCATTACGGGATACAATGAGTTATGCTCTCTTTACCCATCACTTTAAGAGAAATGTAAAAGTCCGTATTGAACCCGGTTTTCAGTTTGATAAAGTGGAGATACGTCCGGTGTCTTACGGCATAGAATATAAGAAGGTGGACGGAGGAATTGAGTTTGAGTTGGTGAATGCCTCTCAAAAGGTTTCTGTGGAATTTGATGGAGATCGCGCTGAAAATTTATTTCTGTTTCCTGACTTGCCGGATATGGACAAGCCTGACAAAAATGAGTCGAATGTGCTTTATTACGGTCCGGGACAGCATGATGTAGGTTGCATTGTAATGAAAAGCAACCAGACGCTTTATTTGGATGAAGGCGCTTTTGTGTATGGACATATTGTGGGAAAGCGGATTGAGAATATTAAGATTTCCGGAAGGGGTGTTTTATGTGGTGCTAGAGAAACTCATAGTGACGAGAAGCGTACACAATTGATGAATTTTGTGCATTGCCGTAATGTGGAAATATCGGGCGTGACTTTAATTGATTCTCCGGCATGGACCATTCGGCTGAAAAATTCACAGGATTTATTAGTTGATAATGTAAAGCAGATCAGTTGGATACTAAATTCGGATGGATTGGATATTTGCAATTGTCGTCATGTCAGAGTGCGCAATTGTTTCTTCCGGAATTATGATGATTGCATTACGGTTAAAAATCAAGCATTGGCGAAAATGGGCTGTGAGGATATATTGGTGGAGAATTGCGTCGGGTGGACGGATTGTGCGAATGTTTTTCTTGTAGGACCGGAATGTGGAACAACCCGTGAGCCTCGTACGAATTATATAAGAAATGTAACTTTCAGGAACTGCATTGTATTGGAGACTCCCGCCTTGCATGATAGTGAAGAAGGGGATGATGGTTGGAGAGGTGGTTGTGCAGCCATTAATGCACGGGTGGGCACTTATGAAGGAGCAGGCGGAGGCGGCCGGATGTCGGATATCTTATTCGAAAATATCCGGATAGAAGACTTGACCGGAGGAAGGCCGATTGCAACAGAGATAGTAAGTGATGGAGAAAATACGGGAAGTTTGACCGGAGTTACTTTTAGAAATATTACTTTTAAAGGGAGTAAGTTCTTGCCGGCTCAAGTGAGAGGAGTGAGTAAGAAGTTTCCGTTACGCAATGTGACATTGGACAATGTTGTGTTTAACGGGAAATACATAAGGAAGGCGGATAACAAAAAATATTTGTTCATTAATCCCTATATAGAAAATTTGCAATTTAAATAAATACAGATTACCATGAAAAAACTATTAGTATCTTCTTTTTTGTTGGGGGGCATCTTGATAGCATGTGCCGAAAAGCAACCTGTTCCGGCTATTCCTTCAGATCCGGAAATAGAGGGAAAGATAGAAAAACTGCTGAAGAATCTGACACTGGAGGAGAAGATTGGTCAGATGTGTGAGCTTACAATCGGCGTCATAACGGATAAAAGCGGTCAGAAACTGAGTGAGGATTTGCTGGATACAGTGATTGGCAAATATAAAGTAGGGTCGATATTGAATATACCTTTCGGTGTCAGTCAGAAGAAAGAAGTCTTTGCGGATGTGATTACTCAAATCCAGAAAAAATCGTTGGAAGAGATAAGAATCCCTTGTATTTACGGATTAGATCAGATTCATGGTGCGTCTTATACGCAAGATGCTACTTTCTTTCCGCAGGGTATCAATATGGCAGCGGCTTTTAATAGGGAATTGACCAAACGATGTGCGGAAATTACAGCTTATGAGACTCGTGCCTGTTGTGTGTCATGGACGTATGCGCCTGTCATGGATTTGGGGCGTGATCCGCGTTGGCCGCGTATGTGGGAGAGTTTTGGAGAAGACGCTTATGTGAACGCTCAAATGGCTGTGCAAGCAGTTCGTGGATTGCAGGGAGACAATCCGAATAAGGTGGATAAATATCATATTTCCTCTTGCATCAAGCATTTTATGGGTTATGGCGTACCTGTTTCCGGTAAAGATCGTACACCTTCTTCTATTACTGACATTGATTTGCGTGAGAAACATTTTGCTCCTTTTCTGGCTGCTATTCGAGCCGGTGCTTTATCGTTGATGGTTAATTCAGGCAACAATAACGGCATGCCGTTTCATGCAAACAAAGAGTTGCTGACAGGATGGTTGAAAGAAGATTTGAATTGGGATGGAATGATTGTGACCGACTGGAATGATATTAATAATCTATATTTTCGTGATCATATTGCCGTGAGTAAGAAAGATGCGGTCCGATTGGCTATCAATGCCGGTATTGATATGGCAATGGTTCCGTCCGAATGGCAGTTTTGTATTGATTTGAAAGAATTGGTTGAAGAAGGAGCTGTATCTATGGAACGTATCGACGATGCGGTACGGCGTGTGCTGCGTTTGAAGTTCCGGTTAGGGTTGTTTGAAAATCCCTATTGGGATATTCAACAGTATGAGAAGTTCGGTAGTGAAGAATTTGCCAAAGTGGCTTTGCAGGCTGCAGAAGAATCAGAAGTCTTGTTGAAAAATGACGGAGGCATTTTACCGTTACGCGAAGGAATGAAGATTTTGCTGGCAGGACCGAATGCGAATGCTATGCGTTGTCTTAACGGTGGTTGGTCTTATAGTTGGCAGGGTGAGCGCGCGGATGAATTTGCTCAGACATATCATACGATTTATGAGGCGTTGTGTAACAGATTTGGGGCAAATAATATCATTTATGAACCCGGAGTGACCTATGCTCCTGCCCATCATGATAATTGGTGGGAAGAAAATAAACCGGAAATAGGGAAAGCGGTTGCTGCCGCTCATCAGGCGGATGTTATTGTCGCTTGTATCGGAGAAAATACTTATTGTGAGACTCCGGGAAATCTGAATGATCTGCATCTTTCTTCTAACCAAATAGAGTTGGTAAAGGCGCTTGCCACTACCGGAAAGCCGATAATCCTGATATTGAATGAGGGACGTCCGCGTATTATTCGTGAGATAGAGCCTTTGGCAAAGGCGGTAGTGCATATATTGTTGCCGGGAAACTATGGAGGAGATGCGTTGGCTAATTTGATTTCAGGAGATAGGAATTTTAGTGGTCGATTGCCTTTTACCTATCCGAAATTCATCAATTCATTGGCTACGTATGATTATAAACCATGCGAGAAAATGGGGACTATGGAGGGTGAGTATAATTATGATGCGGTAATGGATATCCAATGGCCTTTCGGACATGGATTGAGTTATACGGAATTTGAATATGGCAATTTTAGGGTGAACCGTACAAACTTTACTGCCGACGATGATTTGATATTTGAGGTAGATGTGAAGAATACGGGTGAGAGAGTTGGCAAAGAAACGGTGATGCTGTATTCCAGTGATTTGGTGGCAAGTGTAACGCCCGATGTGATTCGTCTTCGTCATTTTGATAAGATAGAACTTCAGCCGGGAGAAATGAAAAAAGTGGTATTTAAATTGAAAGGAAGCGACTTGGCATTTGTCGGTTATGATAAAAAATGGCGGTTGGAGAAGGGACGTTTCCGTATGAAGTGCGGAAGTGAAGTTCTTTACATTAATTGTGAGAAAGATAAAATTTGGAACACTCCTAATATTAACTAAAAAAGAATAGTATGAAAAGATTGATTGCAATGAGCGTAATGGCTGTGGCTCTTTGTGCGTGCAGTACAGCGAAGAAGGTGAGTGCGGATTATGAAAATGTGATTCCTTTGCCTCAGGAGATAACTGTGGTACACGAACCCCCTTTTATTATAAAAAAGAATACACGCATTCTTTATCCGGAAGGGGATGCTTTATTGAAAAAGAATGCGGAGTTTCTTGCCGGTTATATAAAGGAATCGACCGGAAAGCAACTGTCAGTTGAAGTTGCTGAGGAGGGAAATGATGGGAATGCGATTCTTTTGGAAACAGATACCGCAGTTGGGCATCCGGAGGGGTATGAATTGACTGTTGCTCAAGGAAAGGTGAGGGTAAAAGGAAGGACTCCGAATGGTATTTTTTATGGTTTGCAGACGTTGCGGAAGTCGATTCCTGCCATAGCTACGGGAGCGGATGTCATATTACCGGCTATATCCATTAAAGATGCTCCCCGATTTGGCTATCGTGGGATGATGTTGGATGTAGGACGCCATTTTTTTTCGGTGGAGTTTGTGAAGAGATATATCGACCTACTGGCTTTGCATAATATGAATTATTTCCACTGGCATTTAACTGAAGATCAGGGATGGAGAATTGAGATTAAGAAGTATCCCAAACTGACCGAAATTGGTTCTATTCGTAAGGAAACCGGAATCGGGCGTAGCCGGACTGAGTTTGACGGTAAACCTTATGGAGGTTTCTATACTCAGGATGAAATAAGAGATATTGTGAAGTATGCTCAAGAGCGTTTTGTTACGGTGATCCCTGAAATAGATTTGCCGGGACATATGCTGGCGGCATTGGCTGCTTATCCGGAATTAGGCTGTACGGGCGGACCTTATGAAGTGGCACGTCATTGGGGAGTTTTTCCGGATGTCCTTTGTATTGGAAATGAAAAAACGTATGAATTTCTAGAAGGCGTGTTGTCGGAAGTGATAGAACTTTTTCCCGCGAAATATATTCATATCGGTGGAGATGAAGCTCCCAGAACTCGTTGGGCTGTATGTCCCAAGTGTCAGGCATTGGTGAAGAAAGAAGGTTTGAAAGCTGACAAAAAGCATACGTCGGAAGACCGTTTACAAAGCTATTGCATGAAGCGTGTCGAACAGTTTCTCAATGAGAGAGGACGTCAGATTATCGGTTGGGATGAGATATTGGAAGGGGATGTGGCTCCAAATGCAACGGTAATGTCTTGGCGTGGAATGCAGGGAGGTATTGAAGCTGCAAAACTAAAGCATGATGTGATTATGACCCCGAATGATTATGTTTATTTTGATTATTATCAATCTGCCGATAAGGAGCAAGAACCTATGGCTATGGGTAGTTGCATAACGGTAGAAAAAGTGTATAATTTTGAACCTGTGGCAGATGAACTGGCGGATGAAGAAAAAAAACATATTCTTGGTGCTCAGGCAAATGTCTGGACAGAATATATTGGTACACCGGAGCATGTGGAATATATGATGGTTCCGCGTATGGCAGCTTTGGCGGAAGTGCAATGGATGATGCCGGAGAAGAAGAGCTATCAGGGATTCTTAAACCGTTTAGGTAGTCTGGCCGAATTTTATAAACGGGATAACGTGAATTATGCCAAACATATATTGCCGGAGGTTGTTCCTGCTCAAACGAAATGATAGGTATGCGGTGTAATAAATGGTTTGTAAGTCTAGCTTGCTTATTGTTTGGAATGTGGGGAAAAACAATATGGGGGCAATCCGTCTATCCTTTTCAAGACGCCGGGAATCCGATTGAGCAGCGTGTTGAAGATATTATACGGCGGATGACATTGGAAGAGAAAATTGACCTGCTTTCCGGATATAAGAATTTTAATTTGCATCCGTGTGAACGTTTGGGGATTCCTGCATTTCATATGGCTGACGGACCGTTAGGCATTGCTTCGTGGGGGGAATATGGCAGGGCTACTGCTTTTCCCGCAACGTTGTCACTGGCTGCATCGTGGAATCGGGACTTGGCTAGGCGATTAGGTAGTTGTTATGCGGAGGAATGGCGGTCGCGTGGCATTCATTTTATGCTGGGTCCTGGTGTGAATACTTATCGGGCATCGAAAAGCGCAAGAAACTTTGAATATATGGGAGAAGATCCTTTTTTGACTTCAGAACTGGTAGTTCCTTTTATAAAGGCTGTCCAAGAGGGAGGAGTGATTGCTACAGTAAAACACTTTGCCGCTAATGACCAGGAATTTGACCGTTATCGGGTAAGTACGGAAGTCTCGGAACGTGCATTACGTGAAATTTATTTTCCCCCTTTTAAGGCGGCTGTTCAGGCAGCCGGAGTAAAAGCGGTCATGACGGGATACAATCCGGTGAATGGGATTTACTGTACTGAAAATAGCTTTTTGATTGATGTCTTGAAAAAAGAATGGGGATTTCAGGGAATGCTGATGTCCGACTGGGATTGTACTTATTCGGAAAATGCGGTTGTGAATGGATTGGACATGGAAATGGGAAGTTACAAATGGCTGATTCGGGAAAAACTGATACCAATGGTGCGAGAGGGCAGAATCAGCGAAGAGGTCATTAATGAGAAAGTGCGGCGTATTTATCGTTCCTGTATGGAAATGGGATTCTTTGACCGTCCTCAAAAGAAAGAAAATATTCCGTCTTTTAATCTCAAAGCTAACCGGATGGCACTGGAAGTGGCTCAGGAAGGCATTGTTTTATTGAAGAATAAAGACAAACTACTTCCTTTGAATGCGAATGAAGTGAAGAACATTGCAGTTATCGGGCCGAATGCTTGTTATAACCTTATTAATGATGTAAAAAATACAGTTTCTCCTATCTGTTATGGGGGAGGAGGTAGCTCAAGGGTTCATCCTTGGTATGTGGTATCACCGTTAGAGGGCATCAGGCAGGAGTTTCCGAATGCGAATGTTACTTATGCAGAAGGGATTTCGTCAGAATTTCAGTCCTTATTGTTTCAGAAAAGTGAATTTCGGACAGCGAACGGACAAAAGGGATTGACAAGTCGTTTCTACTCGTTGGGCAAGAAAGGAAAAAGGATTTCCGACAGTACCTTACCTGTGTTGCAGCGAGTGGATAAGCAAGTTGACTTTTTATGGGAAAGTAAACCGGATATTTCTGAGGATTTAGGTGAGTATTATGCAGTTGTATGGGAGGGTTATATTGAGGTGACACAAACAGATAGTTTGTTGTTATTTGTGGATGCTCAAGGTGGCTTTCGCCTGACAGTTGACGACGAGTTGTTGCATGATGCTTCTACCGCTCCTTCTTGTGCTTCTTGCCATGTGGCTGTTTCAGTAAAGAGAGGAGATAAGAAAAAAATAAAGTTAGAGTACTATAATAACAACTGTCTTCCTACTGAGGTGCATTTAGGATACGCTTATCAGGGAGAGGTGGACTTTTCTGAAGCCCGGCGGTTAGCTTCGTGTGCCGATATTGTCGTATTTTGCGGAGGGTTAAACGGACTTATTGAGAAAGAGGGAAGAGACCGGCCTTTTGATTTGCCCTATGGACAAGAGTTGCTGATTAAAGAACTGTCGTCCGTCAATCCGAATTTAGTAGTGGCCCTACACGCAGGAGGAGGAGTTCAGATGAATTCGTGGATTGATAAAGCGGCTGCCATTTTGTATCTTTTTTATCCCGGTCAGGAAGGGGGAAGGGCTATGGCACAGATTCTTTCTGGTAAAGTAAATCCGTCTGCCAAACTTCCTTTTACTATTGAAAAGCGTTGGGAGGACTCTCCCGCGTATGGCAACTATGACGAAACCCGTGACGAAAGGAAAGTCTACTATCGGGAAGGGATCTTTGCTGGTTATCGGGGTTAATGAAAAGAAACAGATACAACCGCTGTTTCCTTTCGGCTTTGGACTGTCATATACGAATTTCCATTACTCCGGTATGGATGTGAAAATAGTGAATCGGAAAGAGAAAAAGGTAAAAGTTACATTTACAGTTTCTAATATAGGTAATTGTCAGGGGATGGAAATTGCACAGTTATATGTACGTGATGAAGAATCAAAAGAAGAACGCCCTTTGAAAGAACTGAAAGGATTCGAAAAAGTGCAACTGAAACCGGGAGAATCAAGAGAAGTAATAATTGAGTTAGAGAAGGACGATTTTCAATATTTTTCTGAAAAGAGAAGGGAGTGGGTCTTCGAACCCGGAATTTTTGAGATACATGTAGGGACATCTTATAAGGATGTGCGATTAAAGAAACAAATAAAGCTTTGAATTTATAATGAATAAAACTGGTAAAATGAAGTCTCTGATTTTGTTGATCTTCTTTGCTATGGCAGGATTCCTGTCCGTATGGGCAAAGAATGAAGTTATTATATCCACACGTAACAATTCGTTGGTTTTGATAGCGGAGGAAGGGAAAGAATTATTATTTGGATATTTTGGGAAGAAAGTTTCTTCAGAACACATTCCGCAGTTGTATGCAGCCGGTTTGATAGAGAACGTAGCAGCGTATCCGGTTTTCGGACGGAATTGCATCTCGGAGAATGCGATGTTGGTGCAACATCCCAATGGTAGTCTGTCATTGGAGTTAGTGGTTGCTGGGATAGAGCAGCAAACCAATCGGACAACACTTGTGCTGAAAGACCGTTTTTATCCTTTTGAAGTTCGGATGAATTATGTAGCACATATGGAGAGTGATGTTATTGAAATGTGGGCAGAGGTGGTGAATCATGCGAGAAAGAAGGTTGTGCTCAAACGGTTTGATTCGGCGTTTTTGCCTTTGCGCATGGGAGATGTTTGGATCTCTCATTTGCATGGAGCGTGGGCTTCGGAAGCCAATGTTACGACAGAACCGTTGAGAGCTGGAATGAAAGTGATAAAGAATAAGGATGGAGTGCGTAATTCTTTGAATGATCATGCCGAAGTTATGCTGTCACTTGATGGATGCCCCAAAGAAAACTCTGGACGGGTGATAGGAGCCGCTTTGTGCTGGGGCGGTAATTATAAATTTCGTGTCGATACGGATGATAATAGGTATCATCGTTTCTTTGCTGGTATAAATGAAGAGGCTTCGGAATATCAACTGGAGGCGGGTGAAACGTTTGCGACACCTAAACTTGCTGTAACTTTCAGCCGGGAAGGTTTGGGCGGAGTGAGCCGTAATTTTCATCGTTGGGCACGTAATGAGCAGATACATGCCGGTAATAAGGTGCGGGATATATTGCTGAACAGTTGGGAAGGGGTATATTTTAAAGTGAGAGAGGCAGAGATGAAGAAAATGATGAATGATATTTCGTCATTGGGCGGAGAACTTTTTGTGATGGATGATGGCTGGTTCGGAGAGAAATATCCACGTGTGGGTGATCATGCCGGATTAGGAGATTGGGTTACCGATAAAAACAAACTTCCTGATGGTGTGAACGGACTGCTTCATACTGCAAAGCAGCATGGTATCAAATTCGGAATATGGATTGAACCTGAGATGGTCTGCAAGCAAAGTGAATTGTATGAGAAGCATCCGGACTGGGTTATTCATCAACCGGATAGATCGATTGCCTACGGGCGTGGAGGCGGGCAGATGGTGCTTGACCTTTCTAACCCGGAAGTACAGGATTTTGTATTTGGAGTTGTAGATCGTCTGATGACACAGTATCCTGAATTGGCATATATCAAATGGGATGCGAACATGACATTGGCAAACTATGGTTCCTCCTATCTTTCAAAAGAGAAGCAATCTCATTTATACATTGACTATCACAGAGGTTTTCGGAAGATTGTAGAACGTATTCGCCTTAAGTATCCTGACTTGGTAATGCAGGCATGTGCCAGTGGTGGCGGGCGTGCTAATTATGGTGTATTGGCAGGATTTGATGAATTTTGGGTAAGTGATAATACGGATGCCCTGCAGCGTATTTATATGCAATGGGGAACTTCTTATTTCTTCCCGTCAATTGCTATGGCATCGCATGTCAGTGCTTCTCCTAATCATCAGACCGGCAGAAGAGTGCCTTTGAAATTTCGTTTTGATGTAGCGATGATGGGACGTTTGGGAATGGAGATGCAGCCATCAAGTATGACAGAACAAGAGCAGGTATTTTCTAAAAAAGCGATAGAGACTTATAAGCATATACGTCCGATTGTACAATTGGGTGACTTGTATCGTCTGATTTCTCCTTATGATAATAAAGGGGTTGCATCTTTGATGTATGTGGCTCCGGAGAAAGAACATGCTGTCTTTTTCGGATACAAATTGGTACATTTTATTAATCAGCAGATTCCTCGCTTTCGTATGGCCGGGCTGGATCCAATGAAGAATTATCGTTTTACAGAATTAAATCTTCCGATTGGTGAGGAGCCTTGTTCTTTGCATGGCAAAGTTATTTCCGGACAGATTTTGATGGAAAATGGTGTTGAAATATCATTGCGTAATGAATATGCAAGTCGTGTGTTTGAATTGTCAGTTGAATAAATGGTGCTATAAAGTGTTTTGTGTAAATGGAAAATGCAATCCCATTTCTTCACCACAGAGTACACAGAGTCTCACAGAGGATGAATAGAGGATTGATTCGCGGGCTATTAATAGATAACTTCCTTTCTATTAATACTAAACTTTCTTTTCCTTAATTATGCGAATCAGTAGTTGAAAACAGCTTCTGATTCTTGATTTAAAAGTTTGTAATTCAGTTAATTATCTCATTGTTTTATTTTGTAGTCTCCTTGAAAATCAGTAAATTAGAAGAATAAAACCACTCATTTTCCTAATTATGATTCCCAAGGAGAAAAAGTTAAAACTAATAGGTTTGTATATGTATATCTGTGATGTCTATAAGTCTTCTCTGTGTTTCTACTGCCAGAGATTCAGTAACAATTCCAATCCCGAATTTACGGATGAGGAAGTTCTTACCGTCTACCTGTTCTGCGGTTACTGTCAGAGATACTTCGGCATCAAGGAGATACATACTTTCGCCAAGGAGTATCTGTCATCATGGTTTCCAAAACTTCCGTCTTATCAAACGTTCTGTATACGCCTAAACATGCTTTCAGAAGCATTTAAAGTGTTGGTGGAAACCATGATACAATCATTCAAGCCCAAGGATTGCGATTCCATCATATCCATTGTAGATTCCATGCCGATTGTAACCTGTAAGGGCAAGAATCGGGAAGGGAAAGTGGCAACGGAGATAACATCAAAGGGGTATTGCTCCACTAAGAACATGTACTACTATGGCATGAAACTGCATATGGTAGGACAGCGTAGGGAGGGAACCTTACCCTTCCCGGAGATGATAGCTCTGACACCGGCTTCGGACAACGACCTGACCGTATTCAAAAGCGAATGCGTGCCATACCTGTCCGGAAAGACAGTTCTTGCAGATAAGATTTACAGCGACTTCTCTTTCTTTAATGAAAGCAATCCAGTTAAGGTACTAACTCCGCATAAGGAGATTAAAGGAGAACCGGAAGTACTCAACAGAGGGAGAAAGCCTCCAGAGATCTTTTCTCGCAAGCCGTTTCAAAAGTCAGACAACCTATCGAATCCTTTTTCAACTGGCTGAATGAAAAAACAGAAATTCAAAAAGCGTCTAAAGTAAGAGCTACCAAAGGGCTGTTGGTACATACCTTTGGAAAGTTGGCCATTGCTCTACTTACATTGGTTAATTTTTAATTTTTGAATCAGAGAGCCAATTACTGATTCGCATAATTGACTAATTTTTAGCTAATTCTTCATAAAA
>ERZ780135.1157-NODE-1157-length-12932-cov-3.015842_pt1 | contig 12932 bp, 6 predicted proteins | sample MGYA00511946_ERZ780135 | MGnify/ENA primary metagenome ERZ780135 (study PRJEB29588, sample SAMEA2151034) | human gut metagenome | biome: human gut; feature: human-associated habitat; material: faeces | place: Denmark | collected 2008/2010 ... | reverse complement strand
ATAATAAAACAACGCCTTTTCTCCCCACACAATTCCTTTCGATGAACTTCCAAACACTTGCCACTCCAGTACTTTTAGGCTTGTTATTTCCTTTGGAACAATGCACTTTTTTGTTTTATTATTTTTCAGATCAACTAAAAAAATCTCATCTTCTTGTTGTATAATATAACTCCCCACTAAAGAATTATTATAGTTTACACATGATGCAGAGCGTAAATAAACAAGATACTTATCTACGACTATTGCTTCAGTTACTCCATCCAAATGATCTACAACTTTTTGCTCTTTTCCTGCTAATACACTTCTCCCATCTCGCCCCTTCTTTAAAGGAATGCGGCATACTGCTTCAATTTCTATCTCATATAGGGTGTTTTTTCTAATCTCCTTCTTAAAATACAACCAATCATCCGTTACTCGAATCAAGCACCCTTCCCCCATTGTTGCCTTTAACTTTCTCTTATTTTCTCCGTTTATGTCATATGAAAATAAATTATTTTTCTCCACACAAAATATATCCGTAGAATTTGCATAGGGATAATCCCCCTCCCACGTTATCTTTTTCTTTGCCTCTTGCTTATCCTTACTTTGCTTCACACCACAGCTTGTACAACTAAGCAATATTAACATAATCATTATTATAACTAACTTTTTATTGTACTGGAGCGCCATCCCTTTTGTTCCTCCCTCTCTTTTTGTTCTGCCAATTCTTTCCCTTTTATATAATACAACGATTCCGCCTTCAAAAATGTTGCAATATCTTCCTCTATTAGCATCAAAGCATGTTTAACTCTCCTTATTTATTCCTTAAAGAATCTTAGTTTTGTTCTTTCTTTTACATCAGGATCCTCGATATCATCATCGTAATACCACCCCGACCCGGTATAGCCCGGAAACATAACTTTTTTATATTTTTTTACATACACTCCCTTTTCTGTACAATCCACACTCATGTACTTCTCTTTCCCATACCCTTTCACCGATCCGGTTCTTTTGTCATATCTCTTCAAATGATAGTTTTTATCTAAATAGTAAAGATATTTAGAATTTGACGAAAAAAACCTGCTGCCCGACCTATTGCCATACCAATACTCGGGACACACTACTGCATCTTTCAAAACCTTTTTCGCTTTTCCACCATGTCTTGGAATTGCCAGCTCACTACAATATATGTAATCCTCATCCACATATATCATCAAATTTCCTTTTGCTTTTTTGTCTATTTTACTCGATGCAGCTTTCTTTTGCTCCCCTGTCTTCCAATTATAAGTATAGATAGCAACTTTCCCCTTGATTTCATTTGCATACCAAAAAGCATTTCCAACTAAATTTACATGGGGCAATGCCTTCTGCATCTCTTTTGGTATATTGAGTGCTGTCATTTTTTCTTTTTTTATATCATACATGCTAAACTGTCCACTTTTATATGGATTCAAATGATAAATATCGTCCGGATACTTCTCACGATTATCAAAAAATATTTTTTCATCTTGTATCTGCATGTAATCAAACCTATCATCACCATACACACGGTCTAATATAGTAAAATCAATATCTATTTTCTTAATACTGGATTTCTTATAATCTATCTGCGCTAAATATGTAGGGTATAATTCATCCTCATCATTTGAATATATGATAGTATACGCCTTATCGCCTTCTACCGCAAAAGTCCCCATGATTCCGCCTTTGGGAATTAAAAACTTTCCAATGGGTTCTTTATTTTTCATTACCGTATAGTTCCAATTACCATCCGTTACTAAATAATAGTAATCTCCGTCATACACCTGAGAATATTGCCAAACCGGTTTGCAGCTGCGTAGATAAACCCCTTGCATTTTATCGGTATTAACATTTTCCGTTTTCGTTTCATGTGATTTTGATTTTTCTTCCGTCGCATGAGGTGTTTTTTCGCTTCTCGGTGCTACGGATACCGACGTATTGCTGCACGAGCAAAGTAATACTATTCCTAAAATGCATATGCTGTTTAAAATGAGTTTCTTCATCCGAATCCCCCCTTGTATATAAATCAATTTCTTTAATACAACGATTTAACCTTCAAAAATGTTGCAATACACTTTCTCCATTATGAAAGATTCACATACTTTCCATTATTAATACCGAACAATTTGTTGTTCAAAACATAAATTCCACCTGCACATATATTCTTTGAAATATGCTGCCGCTGTTTCGTTTCTATGTCTATTTTCCAAATTCCATTTGACTTATTATCTGTAACAACATGAGGTCCTGCAATATCTGATTTTGTGCTATCACACACCTCCCCCTGAACATACAAATAATGATTCATTACTTGAACACCTGTTACATAAAAAAACAAATCTTGTCCATCTAACGGTATAGAAAAGATTTCCCCCCACTCTTTCGTTCTCATATTGTAAGAATATATCTTGCTCCTATCATTTTCTCCAAAAATAATGTTATCTTGTATCACAAACATCATTTCCTTATTTATAATATTCTTTGACAAAGAAACAATAATTTTACAATTCTTTGTTGCTATATCATAACGATATACATTCAGTTCATTTTCTTTTTTTCTAGAGAAAAGCGCAAAACTTTTATTAAAAATACAATTTTCTATATTGCCGACAAGCTTTTTACTGTTATCTTTTCCTATATTTTCGCAAAACAAACTCAAACAATTGTAAAGTTCAATTGCATTATTATTTACTTTAGTATAATAAATTTTATCTCCTATAATCATAAAATCTTCCATCGAGTTTTCTAATATTTTTTCTTCTTCACCATTCTCATAATTATATTGATATAACCCATCTTCCTTTTGTGAATACAAATTACCATTTATAATCTGATAATTAAGATATTGATTTTTTTCCTGCGATGTATCTAATAAACTATTTTCCGTCTTTTTTAATAATGAATCCAAATCCACATTATAGCAAATTCTTCCCAGCTCCCACACCATAAACACTAATATAAATATTACCCCTGCTATAATATATACTCTTTTCATTATATATTGCCTCCCTTTCTCAATATTTCTATTTTCTTAGCGCTGTTATCTTAGGATAAGATAATATAAACTGATTAACAAGCTTAAATGCATCATTAGGATATAGTTTTTTTCTTGCTTTATTCAAACATTTTCTGAATTGTCTTGGTCTAAACTTTAATGCCCCCTTCTTCAAAGCGTCGACAACAAGATTTTTACAGTTTTGTTTTAATAAACTATAATTAAATTTGCCTTGATGAACCATATTGGCCTTTTTTCGCAAATAAAGATAGCTTTTTTTAAAGTTCCCCTCCAAAAAAATATGCTTATCGTAATTAATACCACCTTTCATTCCCTGTTCAATAACAGCCTTTGCTGAAGAAATCCTATCATCTAACTTTTTTCTAGACTTCTTACTAAATCCCTTAGGCGACACATACTCTTTCCATTTTTTTGAATAATCTACCGAATAAAATCTAACGTCTAATTTCCCATTATTATTTCCAAAAACATTTCCAAGTAAATCATCCGGTTTTGAAGAAGAAAAAGAATAATAAACCCAATTACTATCTCCTAGTTTTATTGCCACTGCTGTATGTCCAAATCCTAGTGCACCATCCGTTTGTTGCAACCAAATCGCATCATGCCCACTCGGGTCCACCATATTCACCCCATCATTCTCACAGTATGTATACAAATGCAGACTCAGCGGTTCATCACTTTCCCCGGTATAGGTATCTCTTGTGATAAATCTTCCTACTCCCGGCTCATAGTATCTTGCCCGCAGATAGACTTCCTCCGTCTCTTTATCGTAGTATTCCCCACAATAACGGTACGGGTTCTCATCCTTTTTCTCCGGTTTTACTTCGTTTCCAAAGGAATCATACTCATATGTCTTTGTGACATTTCCGGATTCATCCAAAAGCTGCACCACATTGCCGTGCATGTCTGTGACATAATACGTTTTCTCCGTATTCTCTCCTTTATCGGCATACACTAAATCATTTCCACGGATGTAACGTTTCTGTACGGCTCCTCCCTTTGACAGTTCCATTACCACCTGGTCTCCGTCCCAGACATAAACCGTTTTTTCTCCGTTTACCGTCTTACCGGTACGAAGTCCTTCGGCATCATAAGTAAAGCTTACCTTATAGTTTTTCGTAAGCGTCTCGGTCAGCTGATTCAAAGCATTATAATGGTTTACTACATTATCGTTCAATTGATTGTCTCCCAGCGTCACATCGACATCGATGTAAGACGTATCCTTTGCTTCTGCCGGAATTTCAGAGCGGTTCACGGTAGCAAGCTGGTTTCCGTTCTTATCATTTTTGTAAATTACCACATCGTTCTTCTCCGTGTCGGTATGCAGCGTATCCGTGCGGAGCAGTTCGTCGTTTTTGTTGTACTGATAAGCGGTTGTCTTGTTTCCGATTGTCATCTGTTTCCGGTTATTGTTGGCGTCATAGGTATAGGAAATATCTTCCCTTCCTGTTTTTGTTTCTCTGGTAATACGGCCAAGCATGTCATAGGTGTAGGCTGCCGTTTTTTTCGTGCTCTTTCCCTTCTTATCCATAACGGTAGAAACTTCTTCTGCTTTCTGTCCGTTTTTGAGATAGGTACTGCTGTACTTGGAAACCACACCTTTACCTGTCTCGTTTGTCATAGAGGTTAAACGGTTCTGGTAATCATAGCCATACGTGGTTTTCAGTCCGTTTGCCGCCTGTCTTTCGCTAAGGCTTCCCTCCGTATCATAGGCATAAGAAACAGCCCGGTTTCCTTCGCTGTCTTTGACGGAAATCAGTCGGGAACTGCCATCATACTCATACGACAGAGAAAGTTTGGTATCCTCCCCTGCTTTTACGGAAAAAGTGGATTTGTTCCCATTACTGTCATAGGTATAATTCTTTACGACATCCTTATTTTTTGTCAGTTTGGTCGTTTCTTTTGTGACCTGGCCGGATACATCGCCATACACAAACTGTGTATCATCCTGTACTGCCACATCTCCATAGGCATTGTAACGGTAAGTATGTACGGTTTCTTTTCCGGTCTTTTTCTCCTTTGCTGTCCTCTCGGTCAGCCGGTTTTTATTATCATATGTGTTTTTCAAAGTATTTCCGTTTTTATCTACGGTTTTCGTCAGGTTGCTGTTGCAGTCGTAAGTATACGTTTCCGTTCTTCCTTCCGGGTCGGTATAAGAAACCAGACGGTTTTTCGTGTCATACACATACTTTGTTTCCCGGATGGTATCGGATTTCTTTTTCCCGGTTACCAATACGGCATACGTTTTACCGCCATAGGTAAAGGTATCCTTACCGGCATCGTCTTTGGCATTTTCAACTGCCGCTACCGTTACCGTCAAAGGACCGGTCATGCCGGTAAACCGGCGCACTTTGTTGCCCTGCTCGTCATAGACGTACCGGACATACTGTGCTTTTTCATTTTCCAGACTGCTTTTCACCTGAACGAGATTTCCCTGTTTATCATAAGTATACTCGATTTCTTTGTTCTTGTCACCCTCGATTTGCTCTTTTGTTTCCACGAGATTGCCGGATTTATCATATTCGTTTACTACGGTCTGGTAACCGGCACTTCCGTCTGTCTTGTTCTGCGGAAGTTCTTCTTTGATCTTACGTCCCAAAAGGTCGTAAGTATATGCTGCCGCCACGTTCTCTTTGACACCGCGCGGACTGTATTCTTTTGTAACCTGTCCCTTACTGTCATAGACGGCTTTTGTTTTCTGGGTCTGCCAGTCGGTTTCCCCTTCTTTTCGACTCTTTGTCTCGGTTTCGGTTACATTTCCATTTTCATCGTAAGTATAAGAAACCTCTGTCTCATAAGACGGAAGCCATCTGCCATCCTGATATTTTTTCTGAATCGTGTTTTCTTTGACCGTTCTGCCAAAGTCATCATTTTCATACGTGGTAACGGTTTCCGTTTTATTTTTTCCCCGAAGATAACTAGTCGTCTGGGAAAGGTTGTTGCCTTCGGCATCCGTTACGGTTTTTGTAATCGTTTCACTTAACACCGAATCGTTAAACTGGTCGTAAAAATTTGCCGGGTCAACTTCTTCGGTATAAGAAGACGGATTGATTTCCTTTTCATAACCGGTGGTAATCGTCTGTGCCTCGTCTTTTTCGCCGGTTACTTCGGTCTCACTTTTACTGAAACGGAAGGAAGTGCAGTGAGCTTTATCCAGTTCTCCATTCATAAATTCGGCACTTCCAATCTCATTGCCGAGGTCGTCATAAAAGTTTTTGCTGCCGCTTAACAGTTCACTGCCTTTTCCGGTCATGTAAAAGTTTGCCACGGTTTCTCCGTTTTCATTGACAATAAATTTCTTTTCGTCTGGCTCAAACGAGTATGTTTTTTCTTCCAGAAGACGGGATGTTTCTTCTTTTTCTTCGTCGACATCGTCTTCTGTCTCTTCGGTTTCGCTTCCGCCGTTGTCCTCGCTGCCATACTCATAGATGCTTTCCGTCCAGGTGCCGGCTGCCTCATCTTTGCTTATCAGCGTGTTGCCAAAGCCGTCCTGAATACTGATATTGACCCGTCCGTAAGCATCGACCGTCATGGTTTTTAAGCCGTCCGCAGAGACATATTCCTTATCTTTGGATTCATATGCGGTTCCCACGGCACGGATGGTTTCGGTTTCCTCGCCGGTTTCCTCATCATAGGAAGTTTTGGAAGTCTGTCCGTTTTCATCGGTGTAGGAAAGCTCGTTGCCAAAAGAATCATACGTTGTCTTTTCTTCCACATAACTCCGGTTATTGGATGGATTTTTCGCAGAAGTAAGCGTGACCTTAGTCTGGGTCTGCTGGCCCAGTGCATTGAGGGTGTAGTCATTCTGAATTACTTCTTTTTCGCCGTCCGTATCGTAGGAAGGATAAACTCTGCCCCGTGTTTCGTTGCCGTGTTCATCGTAAGTAAAATCCGTTTTGGTAAGTGTCCGGTATGCGCCGCCGTTTACACTTTTCTGCTCGGATATGCTGGCATAATCCACACCGTTTGCCGCCATCGTGCTTACCATGCGGTTTTTGGTCTTTGCTCCGCTGTATGATTCCTGAGTAAGCACCGGGCAGACAAAGGCACCGTCCGAATCCGGATATGTTCCTGCCGGATATGTATAGCTGGTCGTGTAAAGGTGTTCTTTTCCCTGATTCTTTTTCTGATAAGCGGCATTTGCTTTTTCAGTTAAAACGTTTCGGCAGCGGTCATAAGTATACCCTTGTTTTGTCGTAACCGCTTTGCCGCTCTTTCCATACGATTTGTCGGTTTCAAGCACCACAAGAGAACCATTGCCGTTATTATCATAAGAGGTTATGGTTTCTTCTTTTTCTTTGCCATAGTGAATCTCATTGGTAAGAAGTTTCTTTTCATTATATACATAAAGGCTGACGTTTTTCTTGGTATCCTTTTTAAGCCTTAAAGTATCCGGGTTGATTTTGGATTTCTTATAGGTATAATCATAATACTTTTTGTTGGTTTTATATTTATTCGGATTAAAGCTGCTGACAACCGTTACCGTGCGGAGTCCGTCATTTCCGTACTGCCAGACTTCATAAGCGGTTTTCCAGTTGCCCTTATCGTCTTTTTCCCGCTCCCTGAAATCGTCATAGGAACGGAGTCCGTCGGTTCCTTTTTTCTGGAAATAGTCATACTTTGTACCGTTTGATTTCTTTCCGGTTTTATTGTCTTTTTCATACTCTCTGGTGACATAAAACTGCTCCGTCACCACATCTCTCTTCTGTCCGGTTCCCCCTTCTTTTTCACCGCGCAGCGAGCAGGCACGGTACTCATAGTGGGTCTCACTGCCGTTTGCCTTACATTTTGTCAGAAGATAGCTCTGGTTGGTGGAAACACGCTGGGAAGCGATTCCCGCTCCGGAAGTATTCATCAGACGTTCCACGGTTCGGTAGGTATAGGTTTCCCGGCTTCCATCGACGGTTGCCGCCGTAAGCACAAAGCCGTTTAACACATCTCCGTGATGCGGGGTATATGTTTTTTCTTCCGTTTCATAAGTAATCGTTTTCTTGGTTACGCCGCCTGCCGCTTCTTTTCCCTGCACGGTGACGGTTTTCAGCACTTTGTCATCACCGTCTCCCTCATAGTGGAATACAATCTTTCGTCCGACGGAATCGGTAATGGCTGCCAGATGAATGGCATCGGTGTATGTATAGGTAATGGCATTGTCATGGGCGTCTTTTTGCAGCACAACAACACCGTCTTCGTTAAAATAGGTGCGAAGTCCGGTTTTATCACGAAGCAGGTAGGTACAGGAAATGCCATCCACCGTCTGCTTAAAATCCTCCAGTTTTAAATCTTCGTAAGAGTAGCCACTCAGTCCTTGGATTGCGTAAGTTTTTGCTGCTGTATCGGCGTTCGTTTCAATTCCAATCACACCGGCACTTCCATAGTGAAGATAAGCGGGATTTTTTCCCCAGCCCTCTTCTTCTGCCAGTGTTACGGTTTCAATCCACGGAAGGTCATAGCGCCATCCGCTGGCAATCCCGTATACGTCATGCCCTTCCCGGCTGACAATCTTCGTCCGCTGGGTTTTGGTTTCAATCGCATCCTCCCCATCCTGTTTTACATTGCGGTGAGCCTCGCCCACTTCATAAGAAACTAAGAGGTCTTTTAACGCTTTTTTATGTTTGGATAACAGGGCACGGTTGACAAGGATTTTGTGCTCTTTTTTGTCTTGTGTCCGGTATTTAACCCATACCGTGTCGATTTCGAGTTTGTCTAAATATTCGACGGTTGCATGTCCGAGATTGGCTTCGTTGCTGTCATAATAGCGGTTGAGTTCCAAGTCCATCCCTCCGGTTCCTTCTAAGGAAAGGTCGGTACGGGAAAGCATGAGCCGCCCGCTTGCCGTGTCGACACCGTCCGGGTTCTCTGCCTCTAACGGGGAACCGGCAAGATAGTTCTCATAGACGCCACGAAAAGTATCTCCATAGGCTGCCTCCACTGCTGTCTGATAAGTTTCTCCGGCAGCTTTGCTGATGGTGCTGCAGGAGAAAACTGCCACGCCACACAAAACTGCTGTTGTAATTCCATGAATCACTGCTCTTAAGTCTCTCATAAATTTAAACTCCTCTTCTTCCTGTTATGTCTTTTTTATTCCGGAACCTCGGTCGTTTCTGCCGCCTGCAGTTCCTCTTTCTTTACTACATCGGACCACTTACGATTGTCCGAGGCTTTTCCTTTTGCCCGAATCAACTCCATCGCTTTTTTTCCGGTCTGTACCGACAGTTTTTCCGCTTTTTCCAAATCTTCTAAGCGGTAGCCTTCTTTCTGCATCTGGTACTTTATATTTTCATCGATTGTAAAAAACTCTTTTTCCAGCTGTTTGTTTGTCTTTTCCCAGTCGTTCGTCTTTTGATATATCCGCGATACATTTTCCGCAGACTCTTCATAAAGTTTTGCATAAATGTCCGCAGCCTTTTTATCCGATTCACTCAAAGTTTTATAAATGCTTTTCTCTTCTGTTTTCGTTTGCTGTTCTTTATGGATATTTTTTTGTACCAGCCAAAAGCAAACACACCCAAGAATGCACATCATAATGCTGACAACAACTATCCATCGTTCTTTTGTCATGAACTCTCCTTCTTTCTAAGCCTGTTTTCTTTCGGTCAAAGTAATTTCAACGGTTGTCTTTCCATCCATTTTAGCTTCTACCGGAACCGATTGATAGGTTTCACAAGAATTCCCTCGTTCCATGCTTCCTGTCAACTTTAGAACCATAACGCCTTTTTTCGGTTGATATTTTAAGAGTTTTACCCCATCACCCCCCTCTTTCAAATCCGCTTCTTCCTCAAAAGAAGATGCGGATTGAAAGTTCAGTTTGTCAGGATCAATTGACAACGTTACAATCTGACTCTGATCTTTTGCCAAATTTCCGGCAGTTACCTGTAGTTCGTAAATTTCTCCCTGATTAATTGTCATCTGCTTTTTTATCGTTTGACCTTTGATTGTATACTGCTCTACCACATCCAACACACCAAAGCCTGTCATTTCGCCACCAATGCTGTAAAGTTCATTTTCACAGGCAGAAAGCAGCGATTCTTTTTTTGTTAAATTCATTGCTGAAATTTCGCTCCACTCATCGGAATAAGCATCATATACAAAAACATTCTTTGTTTCCGTTTCCTTTACCATATAAATTTTTCCACTGATGACCACCGGTGTGGCAAAGTAATCTGAAGTTGTATAAGGACATACTATTCCGGTTTCTTCAAAAGCATTATCTTCCGGAAGATACTCGACCCAATATATACCTTCCCCTTCTTCCTTCAACACAAATATATGGTTATCCACACAAACTGCACCAAGAATCGTACTGGTCCCTGGCATAACAGCACTTTCCCATGTATCCGCATCTAAGTCATATACATCTAATTTATCCGTTGCCCCAGCCTTAGAAAAAACATATACTTTGCCTCCGCAAACAGCTGTTGCCAAATTGGTTCTTGCTTCTTTCATATCTGCTTTTGCTGTCCATTTTTTGGATTCCGCATTAAATACATAAATATGCTTGAGTGCTGCTGCATTCGTACCTGTACCGGTTTGACCACCAATAACATATATTTCATTCTTATACGAAATCAGGGATGCTTTGCAGATTCCGGTTTCCGAACCCGGATATTCTGGCAGTTCTTCCCATACCTTTTTCTTCGTGTCATATGCAACGAAAGATTTGCAGGCACCTTGCTCATTTTCACCACCCAATACATAAATTTTATCATTTACTGTTACCGAAGATGCGTTCTTCCGCGTTTTCAACATTGGTGTCTGATAGACCCATTCGGACTGACTGTCTGCACTGTAAATCATTTTGGAACTTTCGCCTGTTAAGGCTTCACTTTCTCTGGCTGTAACAGTAAAGCCAAGTATCTTTCCACTTGTTGCATTCGTATATACATACTCGTAACTCGTACCGGTTACTACTGTTTCGCTGATTTTCTTTCCACCGTCATACACACATACCAGATATTCCTTCGCATTCTCTATCGAATTCCATGTAAGTGTATATTTATCCTGTCCCTTCATTCCGTTTACTTCCGGAATGGCAAAACGTTTTTTCAAATGCAGCGTATAACTGCCGGTTGCTTTGTTTTTTGCACTAACCTTTATGTAGCGTCTTTTGTTATAACTGCCCACAAAGGAAAAGTTTTTGTTCGTTCCGGTATTATCCGCATAGCCAACCCGCTCTTTGCTCTCGTCATACATGGTTGCCTGCGTATCAATGGCAGAATCGGTATATACCTCATACGCAATGCCCGGTTTCGTGTCAAAGTAGAAATAGTTTTCCTGACCTTCTTTGATAATGTCTCTGGTAATTGGCTCATTTTCCTTTAACTGAACAGCTCCATCAAATCCTACTACTTCATAATTCACGGTAAAATACGGATTTCTGTCTAATTCCGCCTGATATGTGCGGTTGGCATTGTTAGACACCAGTGCCACACCGTAGTTTGACTCTCCTTTTTGCCATGCTTTCACAATATCCGTCACGTCACAAGCATAACTGCCCTTTTTCTGGATACTAACCTTAGCCCCGGACACTTCTTCGTATGCCGGACGATTATTATAAGTAAGCTTTTTACTTGACCAGTTTTCTTTTACCTTGTGCACATCAATATCATACGTTTTGCCCGCACCTATTTTTAATATCTTTTTATTTAGAATATGTAACGATGCACTTCGTATCTGCACATTTGGATTACTAAATTCTGCCAAATTTGTCATTTTAGTAAATCCAATACATTTATTCGCCTGTAAAAGCAGTGATTTATCATAGGTAAATGTCCCGTTTGGTGCTCCGCTGTAGGCTGCTCCTACTTTTACATTTCTGCTGTGTTTGTCTGTCAGATAACTGGTTCGCATCTCCATTGGGAATTTTCTCTTTTTACTGTTCCACCATTTCTTTGACGGGGTCACGGTAAGTGTCTTTTTCTTCTTGTTATATTTCACTTTTACTTTAGAAGTAGAAACTCCGTTGGCATCGGTCACAATTGTATGCAGACGCTGGTATTTTTTCTTGCCCTTTTTCGTTTTGAAATATACCTGATTTCCTTTTACCTTGATTTTCATTTTTCCTGCATTGATCTTGAACGTCCACTTCTTTGCCTTCTGCTTTTTCGACACGGTAATGACTTCCTGTACACGTTCCGGGAAAATGTTATAGGTGATGCTTGTGTTTTTTAACACTTTTGGATAAGAAACCACATTTTGATTTAATACATCGGTTTGTTTGGTTTTCTTGGGATTGCTGATTTTTACATTCACCGCTTTCATCTTTTTCCCATTCAATGACCAGGATAAGCAAGCAGATCCTCGTTTCAAGGAAATCATTGACTTTTTATTCGCCTTTTTGGACACTTTAATCGATAAGTCTGTAGATTTTGTTTTATATTGTTTCTTTCCTGATTTCACAAGCGTCGTATTAATTTCTTTCCAGACACCTTTCTTTTTATAGTGAACCGGCATCGAATATGCAACTGCCGTAAAACTTCCATCGGATAATGCAAACTGTTTAACAAAGGAATTTCTCTTTTCTGTCAATTCCTTTGTAATATCTGCCTTTACAGATACAGCATCCGCTTTTATTTCATTTTTTGTTAAATTAATTTCAGATACGGATGCAAATAACAATGCTCCCGCTAACACTCCACTAATAATTACTTTTCTGTTCCCTTTCGCTCTTTTCACTTTCTTTTCCTCCATCTCTATTTTCTTTTTTTCCTATCATTTATCAAAAATGCAAATAACAAGGAAGCGCTTTGTACATAGACTACATAACATAAAACTCCTGCCAGTCGAAAGATATTAAAATAAACAAACAGTACAAAAAGCACAAGTATTACAAACAAGATTCCTCGGATTACTTTTTTATAATAGACGATTTCTTTCCCAGACAGTCTTTTTGCTTCGCTGTCCACAGGTGCCAGAAACC
>ERZ780135.1128-NODE-1128-length-13212-cov-2.927795_pt1 | contig 13212 bp, 14 predicted proteins | sample MGYA00511946_ERZ780135 | MGnify/ENA primary metagenome ERZ780135 (study PRJEB29588, sample SAMEA2151034) | human gut metagenome | biome: human gut; feature: human-associated habitat; material: faeces | place: Denmark | collected 2008/2010 ... | reverse complement strand
AAAACATGAAAGAAGCTGATAAGCCGTTTATGACTGTATCATTGAAAGTCGATGCTAAGACTAAGATGGGTATTGTAACAGAAGTAAAACAGGCACTTCGTCAGGCTTATGCTTTGAAGATTAACTATTCTGCTACACAGCGTCAGTAATAGTTTAAGATAAGCTATAATGAGAGAGGTTACTTCGTTGAAGAGTAACCTCTCTTTTTTTATTGAGATAATCAAAGTATGCCGTTTCTTATTGTCTTTCAGGCTTATTCTTGCAGATTCTGTTAGATTAAACGAATATTCAGAAATATTAAAGGGAGGTAAATCTATAATGAAAAGGCCAGTATGCTCCATTAAAATGGAGCTGTATCAAAATAAAAAACTGAGATAGGTTTACTTATCATCTATATAAATTACGACATAAAAAACTCCTGCTTTTAGTCCTATTATTATAATAAACAAAGACTAAAGCAGGAGATTTTATTTCTCAGTTTTAATCTGTAAGATTTTTACTTTTGCTGTTCTATTTTGAAACAGCCTCATTTTTAGAAAACACATTATCTTTTGGTAGCGTCTTTCTATTTTCGATAAAGATACTCAAGTGTCAACTTATACGATTATCTTTATGCAATTAGAGATTGGTATATCTTCAGCTATATTTATGTGTTTATGAGAATTGCGATGGTAATTGAGGCTGTTTCTAATTCACATTATATACTTTTTGATAGATCTCATTTCTTATTTCAGGATATTGCGGATCTATGTTATCTGTTCCAATATACATCAGATATAAAGGTACTCCTTCACCTCCCTTTCTGTAGGCTGGCTGAATGTAGTCTTTTTCACAAAGAGAAAAGCCACATCGCTTATAAAATTCTATCCGGCGCTTGCTCATTTCATCTTCTGGTCTTTCTACTTCCAAGATGATAATTCCTGAGAATTTCTTTTTGAGAGCTTCCATGATAAGTTTACCATAGCCTTTATTACGTATGGCTGGTGAGGTAGCCAAATGTTCTACATATCGAAAACCATTTAATTCCCAGACTGTAATCAATCCGATAAGACTCTCTTCTTTTTCATCCACGTTTTCTGTAATCAGATAGCAGTGGAATAACGGGTTATTGTCTGTATTAAACCGTTGGCAATCATCATCTCTGCGCTCGTTAAGAGGAAATGACTGATGTAAAAGTTCTTCTACAAAGTCATAATGTTTGTGATTCGTTTGGATTTTGGTAAATGTCAACATGGTTTTAAATATTTTAATCGGTATAGAAATGAATTGTTTTTTCGAGTGAACGTTCGCAAACAGGACAGAAACGAGGTGCTTCGTTTATTTTCATTCTGCATTCTGTTGTCGGACGATAGATTCCTTTTAATGTATATCCTCCTCCTTCGTACACACCTACTTTAGTATATATCGTATTAGGGTCTGTTTCTGCTGGAGTGGGGACAGGAGTTTGTGCCGGAAGCATATCTTTCCATTTGCTTTCAAAATCAACCAGTGTTGTTATATTAGGTTCCCATGGTTCTACGCTATATGGGTATTGCGGACTGGGAGCTGTGTCATACGCATATTCGTCACCTAATCCTCCGAAACTATGGCCTAACTCATGTACTACTACGGGCTTAAACATCGGGTGATGTGCCGTAGTCAGCAAGTATGAATTATAGATACCTCCTCCACCGTAAGTGTCAGTATTGGCCAGAATAATGATATGCTCATAAGGAATGCCAGCAAGCCAGTTATGCATGGCTTTTACGCTGCGAGTTGTCAAGTAGCGGTCGGAATAGAATGTATCAAAATGAGAACTGACAGCAGTATTTTTCCATTCCCCTTTTCTCGGAATGCTCACTCCACTATCGTGCGACGGTGTAGCTACTGCTACGACGTTGAAGCGTTCTTTCAGATGCTTGAATGGTTCGTGAGCAAATATTGCTTCACAAGCAGTCTGGGCGTCTTTGTAGAAGGTTTCCATTTCGTCTTCGGTATATCCTTCAGCCATGATAGCGAGATCAATACATTTTTCGGGTGTACCGTTTTGAAGCAGATAGCGGTGAGGAGTTATATGCGTTGTACCGCGTTGGTGAATAAGGATATCATCCGGATTGATTTCATGCGTGAGTGAAGCACAGGTCTGATGATAAACGTTCTTCAGTTCGATGGTTACCGTTGCTGGTTGTTTAGGATAGGGAAGTAAAAAAGTGTTTTCGAATCCCCTGGTCACACGGCTGGCTTCCTCTTCACTTACCCATTCTTGGAATAGGCTGGAAAAGGATGTACGGTATATTACCTTTCCAGTAGTCTTATCTTTCATTGTAATCTGTCCGTTACCTTCTAACGGAAGTTTATCAAGAAAATTTCTTCTTCCGGCCCATCCGGGAAGTGATACCAGTTCATCAAGGCTTATTTCTTGTTTTTGCGCATTTCCGTTGAACAAATAATCTACTCTCAGTGTTTTATTAGTAAAGAAATCATCGAAGTTTTGTGCATATGCTCCAACCTGCGTGCATGCTGAAATCAGTAATGCCGCCCATATGTTTTTTCTCATAATTCAAAAGATTTAAATTTTTACAAAGATAGGACTATCTGCCAATTTACTGCTAAAACAAAGATAAAAGTTATAATTGGTATCTAGCGTATGGAATAAATATACTATATTTGTACCAAATAAAACATTAATCAATGGGACATCATCAATTAGACAAATTAGACGAACAGATTTTGCGCTTGATTGCTGACAATGCTCGTATTCCATTTCTGGAAGTAGCTCGTGCTTGTAATGTATCGGGTGCAGCGATTCATCAGCGTATTCAAAAGTTGACAAACTTGGGAATACTGAAAGGCTCCGAGTTTATAATAGATCCTGAAAAGGTCGGTTATGAAACTTGTGCTTATATTGGTTTGTTTCTGAGAGATCCCGAACAATTTGATTCGGTGACAGAAGCTCTAAAATGTATTCCCGAAGTGGTAGAGTGTCATTATACAACCGGACAATATGACATGTTCATAAAGATTTACGCCAGAAACAATCATCACTTGCTAAATATTATCCACGATAAGTTGCAGCCTTTGGGATTGGCACGTTCAGAAACCATTATTTCTTTCCGTGAGGCTATTAAGCGTCAGATGCCGATACAAGATTTGGTGGACGATGATGAAGAATAACCTGATATATTGAGTATAGAGATATAAAAAAGTTTCCCCACTTAAAAATAGACTTATCTGTAAAAAGAAAGTCTTTTTTAAGTGGGGAAATTATTTATATACATTGAATATTCTCAGTTTCTTATTCCTTTACCTCTTCAAAGTCAATATATTCACCCTCGTCACTTCCAAATATCTTTTTCCTGCCCGATGTAGTTTCATTGGGCTGACGCTGTGAATTGCTTTCGTTGGAAGATGATGAGTTATACTGACTGTTTCGTGAACTCGTATTAGTCGAGGAAGATGCGTTTCCGGTTGTCATACGACGACCGATTCCTAATATTGTACGTATCACCTTGGAGATTAAGGCAAGTCCGATAACAAGAATTATCAGAATGAAAAAAAATAGAAATCCTAAAATATGAAACATAGTTATTGTTTTTATTCATTAAGTAACAATAACCGTGCCGCGATTATTGTTTTAATTATTTTTTACGTGTTGTCAATGACAGGAGAATATACCAGATAATGACCGCTGCTATACCGCTTAACTGGAAAATGATAAGCAATGGCAGACTGACAATCAAAAATATATAACTGACTTTGTTGTGTCCCCAAGACAAATCTTTAAACTTCAATGAGAACATTGGCAGTTCTGCGACAAGCAGTAATGACATGACTACCACTAATACAAAAAGATAGATAGCATTAAAATTGTCGGATATTAAAAAAGAATGTCCTCCTACAGCCAGTGAAGCCCAGAATAATGCATTGGCAGGCGTAGGCATGCCGATAAAAGAACTGGTCTGGCGTTCGTCTATATTAAATTTGGCTAGTCTTAATCCCGAGAATACAGCAATCAGAAAAGCCGTGTATGGCATAATGCCTGCTACCGGCATTAAAAAATCCGGATAATATACTTCCTTGAACAAGGAAAAAGCAATGGCTGCCGGAGCTAGTCCGAATGTAATGTCATCAGCCAGTGAGTCAAGTTCTTTACCGATAGGAGATGATACATGTAGCAAACGTGCGGTCATTCCATCAAAGAAATCGAACATAGCACCTAATACAATGAATAATAAAGCTTCCTTATAATTGCCATGAAAAGCCATATACGCAGCTATACAACCTGAAAACAAGTTGCAGCTTGTAAGTGTATTGGGAATATTGCGAACGATTGCGTTTGCCATGTTTTTGCTTCCTTCCTATATTACTTTAATTTTGCTATGACAGTCTGATTACCTGTTGTCTTTTGCCCCATCTTAACGCACACTTCAGTTCCCAGAGGCAAATATACGTCTACACGTGATCCGAATTTTATGAATCCCATGTGTTCGTCAATGTAGCAGTCTTCTCCTTTTTCTGCATAAGTAACGATACGGCGTGCTACTGCTCCTGCAATCTGTCGGGCCATGACCGTATGTCCTTCCGGAGTATCTATTACCACCATCGAGCGTTCGTTTTCTGTACTCGCTTTCGGTAACCATGCTTTCATGAAACGTCCGTTATGATGATCAACGTGACGAATAACTCCATCTACGGGATACCAGTTGGCATGAACGTTTGTAATATCCATAAAGATAGAAATCATCAGACGACGATCATGAAAATATTCATGCTCATCTACTTCCTCTATCACAACGATACGACCATCGGCAGGGGCTACGACAATTTTTTCTGTTTCACCATCGAACAGACGGATAGGGCAACGGAAAAAATTTACCATCAGCAAGTAAAGAATGATGCTGGCAAAAGCTATGATGTAGAAAGGCATTTTGCACTCTAATCCCCAATACAATGCTGCGTTGACAATAAGCAATAAAAGTGCGCTGGTGATTAGAATGTGAGTACCTTCCCGGTGTAATCTTATTTTCTTTATCTTTTTTATTTTGTTCAATCGGGTCATAACAAAGTTTATTTATCGTGCAAAAATATATTTAATTTAAAAACCTGCCAAATAAACAACCGTTAGAATTGTCCTTTATGCCTTTTTTTTACTAAAAAGTATTCATTCGTTACAAGTTTTATCGTTTGTAGTTGGTTGTTCTCCGAAAGCTCGGTATCTTTGAACTCTGTTTTTAATAATGAAAATATGCAAGATTTTGTTCATTTGCACGTCCATACTCAATATTCTATTCTCGATGGTCAGGCATCAATTCCCCGTTTAGTAGATAAAGCCATAGCCAACGGCATGCGAGGCATTGCTGTTACCGATCATGGTGATATGTTCGGTATAAAGGAATTCTTCAATTATGTAAATAAGAAGAATGGCGGGACCAACGGTGAAATAAAGGATTTGAAGAAAAAGATAGCTGCACTGGAAAGTGGAAAAGCTGAGTCGGAGAATCCGGAAGCCGACCTTGCTGCTTGCCGTGAACAGTTGGAAGCTGCCAAGAAGAAGCTCTTCAAGCCGATTATCGGTTGTGAAATGTATGTCGCACGCCGTCGTCTGACTGATAAGGAAGGAAAGGCTGACCAGAGTGGATACCACCTGGTGGTACTTGCTAAAAACCTGAAGGGTTATCACAACCTTGTCAAACTGGTATCGAAAGCATGGACCGAGGGATTCTATATGCGTCCGCGTACCGACCGTGTGGAACTGGAAAAATATCACGAAGGACTGATTGTCTGTTCGGCATGTTTGGGTGGAGAGATTCCACGCCGCATTACGGCAGGCCAGTTTGCAGAGGCAGAAGAAGCTATCCAGTGGTATAAGAATCTGTTTGGCGATGATTTTTATCTTGAACTTCAGCGTCACAAGGCTACAGTATCTCGTGCAAATCATGAAACTTACAAGCTTCAGGAAGTTGTAAATCAGAAACTGGTAGAGTATTCAAAAAAATATAATATCAAACTGGTGTGTACAAACGATGTACATTTTGTGGATGAAGAAAATGCTGAAGCACACGACCGTCTGATCTGTTTGAGTACGGGTAAGGATCTGGATGATCCTAACCGTATGCTTTATACCAAACAGGAGTGGATGAAAACCCGTGAAGAAATGAACGAAGTGTTTGCCGATGTGCCCGAAGCACTGGCGAATACTTGCGATATATGCGATCAGGTAGAGTTTTATTCGATCGATCATGCACCTATCATGCCTACTTTTGCCATTCCCGAAGATTTCGGAACAGAAGAGGAATATCGTAAGAAATTCACCGAAAAAGATTTGTTCGATGAATTTACCCAAGATGAAAATGGCAATGTGGTCATGGATGAAGCTTCGGCAAAGGCTAAGATTGAGCGACTGGGAGGTTACGAAAAGCTGTATCGTATCAAGCTGGAAGCCGATTATCTGGCAAAGCTGGCATACGACGGAGCACGCCGCCGTTATGGTGAGCATCTGGAAGATGAAGTAAAAGAACGTATCAAGTTCGAACTTCATATCATGAAAACCATGGGTTTCCCGGGTTACTTCCTTATTGTACAGGACTTTATTTCTGCGGCCCGCAATCAACTTGATGTATCTGTCGGTCCGGGACGTGGATCAGCAGCCGGTTCGGCTGTAGCCTACTGTCTGGGTATTACGCAGATCGACCCTATCAAATACGATTTGCTGTTCGAGCGTTTCCTGAACCCTGACCGTATTTCTTTGCCTGATATCGATGTCGACTTCGATGATGACGGACGAGGACGCGTGTTGAACTGGGTAACCGAGAAGTACGGACAGGAAAAGGTTGCTCATATTATTACATACGGTACGATGGCTACCAAGCTTGCCATTAAGGATGTAGCACGTGTACAGAAATTGCCTCTTTCGGAGTCCGACCGTCTGTGTAAGCTTGTACCCGATAAGATTCCTGATAAGAAACTTAACTTGCCCAATGCAATAGCCTATGTGCCCGAGCTTCAGGCAGCCGAAGTATCGTCGGATCCTGTGCTTCGTGATACCATCAAGTACGCCAAGATGCTGGAAGGAAACGTCCGCAATACGGGTGTACATGCCTGTGGTACGATTATCTGCCGTGACGATATTACCGACTGGGTTCCTGTCAGCACGGCCGACGATAAAGAAACCGGCGAGAAGATGCTCGTTACCCAGTATGAAGGTTCGGTTATTGAAGATACGGGACTAATCAAGATGGACTTCCTGGGACTGAAGACACTCTCCATCATCAAGGAAGCTCTCGAAAATATTAAGCAGAGTAAAGGAATTATCCTGAATATAGACGAGATACCTATCGACGACCCTGCTACTTACCGCCTTTATAGTGAGGGTAGAACCATCGGTACGTTCCAGTTCGAATCGGCTGGTATGCAGAAATATCTTCGTGAACTTCAACCGACTACGTTCGAGGATTTGATTGCCATGAATGCCCTTTACCGTCCGGGACCGATGGATTATATCCCCGACTTTATCGACCGTAAGCAAGGACGTAAGCCTATCGAGTACGATATTCCCGTCATGGAGAAGTATCTGAAAGATACATACGGTATTACTGTCTATCAGGAGCAGGTGATGTTGCTGTCGCGTCTGCTTGCCGACTTTACCCGTGGTGAATCGGATGCCTTGCGTAAGGCGATGGGTAAGAAGTTGCGCGACAAGCTGGATCATATGAAGCCTAAGTTTATCGAAGGAGGTAAGAAAAACGGTCATGATCCGAAGATTCTGGAAAAGATCTGGGCAGACTGGGAAAAATTTGCTTCCTACGCCTTCAATAAGTCGCATGCTACCTGCTATTCGTGGGTTGCCTATCAGACTGCTTATCTGAAAGCCAACTATCCGTCGGAATATATGGCTGCTACCATGAGCCGTAACATTTCGAACATTACCGAAATTACCAAACTGATGGACGAAAGTAAGGCTACCGGGGTGAACGTACTGGGTCCTGATGTAAACGAAAGTAGCTTGAAGTTCTCTGTAAACCGTCATGGAGATATCCGTTTCGGACTGGGAGCTATCAAGGGAGTGGGAGAATCTGCTGTACAAAGCATCTTGACCGAACGGCAGAAAAACGGACCGTTTAAAGATATCTTCGACTTTGTGCAGCGTGTGAATCTTTCGGCATGTAACCGTAAGAATATCGAAAATCTGGCTTTGGCCGGAGCATTCGATAGCTTCCCGAACATTCATCGCGAAGACTTCTTTGTAAAGAATGCCAAAGACGAAACATTTGTCGAAGTACTGGTGCGTTATGGAAACAAATATCAGATGGATAAGGCAGCTGCCGCCAATTCGTTGTTTGGTGGTGAGCATGAGGTGGAAATAGCTACTCCCGAAATTGTCCGTGCACCGGCATGGAGCGATCTGGAACGCTTGAACAAAGAGCGTGAACTAGTAGGTATTTATCTGTCTGCACATCCGCTGGATGAGTTTTCTGTTATACTTGAAAATGTATGCAATACTCACATGGCACAACTGTCTGATCTGACTCCGTTGCAGAATCATGACCTGACACTGGGAGGTATCGTAACCGGTGTACGCGAAGGATATACCAAAACAGGAAAACCTTTTGGCGTGGCAAAAGTGGAAGACTATTCCGGTACGGCCGAATTTGCATTTTTTGGCAATGAATGGGTAGAAAAGAAAAACTTTTTTGCCGAAGGAATGTTTTTATTTATGCACGGTAAGTGTCAGCCTCGCCAGTGGAAGCAGGAGGAATGGGAAGTGAAGATCAATAACATCGAACTGCTGTCGGAAGTAAAAGACCGGCTGATAGAAAAGCTGACGGTTACCGCTCCTTTGTCTGCTGTCAACGACGAGATGATTATGGAGCTGAGTTCGCTGGTAAAAGAAAATCCCGGAAATGCCGAACTGTACTTCTATATCCGAGATGAAGACGGACAGATGTATGTCAATCTGATGTCACGTACGATGAAAATATCAGTGCGAAAAGACATTGTAAATTATTTAAAAAGTCAGCCATTGTTGGACTATAAAATAAATTAGTATATATTTGCGTATATAATTGAATAACCTAAACAACTAGAATTATGGCATTGAACATTAAAGATGACAATTTTGAAGCTATTGTAGCAGAAGGAAAACCTGTAGTATTGGATTTCTGGGCTACTTGGTGTGGACCTTGTAAGCAGATTGCTCCTTACATCGAAGAATTGGCAGAAGAGTATAAAGATACTGTAAACATCGGTAAATGTGATGTAGACGATAACGCTGATCTTCCTGCACAGTTTGGTGTACGTAATATTCCTACTGTATTGTTCATCAAGAACGGTGAAGTGGTAGACAAACAGGTTGGTGCTACTACAAAGGCTGCTTTGAAAGAAAAAGTTGAAGCTTTATTGAAATAAAATAACTTAAAACGCGCTAAGACTATGGGAATGGAAGACGATTTCTTGTTGGAAGATGAGGACGATGAAAAGACCATCGAGTTTATTAAGAACTATTTGCCTCAGGATTTGAAAGAGAAGTTTACAGACGACGATTTGTATTACATTCTCGACTTGATAGTAGACTATTATACAACCAGCGGATGTCTGGACGCTCAACCTGACGAAGAAGGTTACATCAACATCGACCAGGATGAAATTGTAAACTACATAGTCAAAGAGGCTGCAAAAGACGGTATGGGACCTTTCGAACCCGACGATGTGTTCTTTGTAGTTCAGGGCGAAATGGAATACGGAAATTCATTGGGACAAGTCGATTGATTTGTCAGCAAGAAATAGGGAAAAAGAGGCTTTCTTCAAAAATGAGGAAGCCTCTTTTTTTGATGTTTTTTTTAAGAATTTTATATTTGTGTTATGCAGTTTTCTTGTGTAATAAGCTACTGCGAACTTATTTTACAGGAGTGAGGGTAAAACAGTCTAAATCGGGAGACCAGCTGAATCGGCTTCCTATTCTTATCACGTTATATCCTTTTTGCAAATTTACGATGAATGTCGTTTGAGCGACACCTTTAGAACGGTCTGTTTCCAATTTGTCGACCACTGTCATGTTTCCGTTGACAGTAACTTCCAGGCGGCGGTCACTTATTTCACGTTCTTTCTTTTCGGCAGGTATGTATTGAACTGTCATCTGGTACGTACCACCTTGTTCACTGAAAACTTCATTCCATTGTGCGTAGTTATCTTTATGTCCGCCAAGATTGGTTATTGTCATGCCTCCGGATGCTGTTTCGAAAGGCATGAAGGCTATTCCCCGTTTACGTTTTGCTAAGTCGTCAAACTGATTCAGATAAGCCTGTTCTGCCTCGTAGCGGGTAGGTTCCATACGTTTTTCACCTTCTACTCTCAGAATTTTGGTTCCGTGGGGGAGTACGTCAAACTGTATGAAGTCTGTTACCGAACGTTCATCTTTTTGTTTTACAAGGTCGCGTATACGTGTTGTACCTTCCAGTTCGAGTATTGATAAGGGAACCCGGAAGGAACAGATTTCTTCGGTCGGGTTATATAGAGCTACTGCCCGTACTGTTCCTCTTTTTTCTTCGATGTCTTTTACCAGTACATATCCTCCATGCTCGTGTTGCACTACATACGCCTGAAGTCCCAGCGGATTTTGGTTCAGTGCGATGAGTTCCTTATTTTTCAGCAGTTGCAGTGAAGATGCCGGGATGGCAGTCAGATCGCAGCCGATCAGCAGTGGTGAATTCATTATGCACCACATGCCAAAGTGAGTTTCCTCCTCTTCCGGCTTTAATCCTCGTCCTATTTCCAGCATGTCCATATCATTGTAATGTCCGTTACCGGCAAAGGCTGAGAGATACAGATTTTTGTCGATTATATATTTGACAGATTCCCACGACGGATTGATATCTCCGCTGATTCTCCAGGAACGTGCCAGACTGCTTACCCATGTGCCCGGATAGGCCCATCGGCAGATATTCAGAGAAATATTTCGTGGGCAAACTTCGCGGATGGCATTGACAATTTCCGTATATCTTTCTTGTTCTTCAAGGTCGAGCTGCTGTCCGGCTCCGCAGTAGTCAATCTTGATAAAATCGAATCCCCATTCGTTGAAGAAAAGGTTGGCATCCTGATGCTCAAATCCATAAAGACCAACCCCAATTCCGTTTTTATCTCCATCCCAAAGCGAACCGCATGTGTTGGCTCCCGCTTCCGAATAAAGACCTGCTTTCAGACCTAGCGAATGGATATAGTCGGCTATTCCTTTCATTCCGTTTGGAAAACGTTGTGGATGGGTATGCAGGATACCTTTCTCATCGCGGAATCCGAAGAATCCGTCATCGATGTTTATGAAATGATAGCCAACCTTGTCAAGTCCCTGTGAAATCATGGCATCTGCCTGTTTCTTGATTAGCTCTTCGTTGATATTGACGCGGTAAGTGTTCCATGAACTCCATCCCATTATAGGTGGTTCTACGTAATTGACTTGTGCATAGCTTCCTAGTGCAATGATTCCGAGTAAGCTTGCTGTGAAGCATTTTTTGAGGTTGGTGTTTTTCATAGATTAGTTATTGCTTAGATGCATCCCTGAATGGAAAGGAAGAAGAATACTCCCGTAGCTATCATCAGCAGACCGATGGCGGCATAAAACAGACGTGCACGGTTTCTGCCGGCATTGGCTACGATGAATTGTGTGTTATGGGCCGTAAAAAACCAGTCCCAGTTGAATAGGGCAGCCAGCAACGCCAGCAGCCCCACCAGGACAAATATGCCCTGTATGATATAGTGTGTCACCATAATGCATTATTCTTCGGCATCGAAGCGGACGGTACGAGTGCCGTCTTCGTTTTCTTCGATATATACCTTTACTGCATTGCCCGGAAGCAAGTCTTCTATCAGTTCAGGCCATTCGATAAAGCACAGAGCTCCACTGTAAAAATAATCTTCATACCCCATGTCGTATACTTCTTCCAGTTTTTTGATACGGTAGAAGTCGAAATGATAAATCAGTTCTCCAGTAGTTTCCGAACGATACTCATTTACGATAGCGAATGTAGGTGAGTTGATGACATCTGTTACTCCCAGTTCTTCGCATACAGCTTTGGTAAAAGTAGTCTTTCCTGCTCCCATTTTGCCGTAGAAGGCAAATACTGTGTTATCGCCCATGGCTGCAATAAACTCTTTGGCAGCTTCGTGGATATGATCGAGTGAAGTAATTTTTATTTCCATAAGTATCTGTTTTTATTGTTCTTGCAAAAGTAAGTAAAAATCGCGAATATTTATTCCTGTTTACGGAACTGCCGGCAGATTTTTGCTGCGACATATATCAGTATGGATATAAAGATGATGGCTACTCCTGAAGGAATCTGATATTTGTATGAAAACAGCAGTCCGCCCAGACAACTGATATAGCCGATGCCGATAGACAGCCAGATGATATTCTTGAAACGGCTGGTAAACAAGTTTGCCGTCATCTGTGGGAGAGTGAGTAGCGAGATGGCAAGCACGATACCTACCATGCGCAGGCATGATACGATAGTCAGAGCGATAAACATCATCAGCAGATACTCGAAAGTGGCTACGGGAAGATGTTGTGAACGCGCGAACTCACGGTCGAAAGCGATAGCTACAATTGGGCGTAGAAACAGTGAAAAGAATACGATAAGCACTATACTCAGTATACCAAGCAGCAGTATGTCACTTTGTGTGATGGTAAGTATATTTCCGAAAAGAAATGAAGAAAGGTCGGGAGTGAATCCCGGAGCAAGGAAACTGAAAATGATTCCGATAGCCATTCCGAATGTCCAGAATACAGCAATGGCAGAATCTTCACGCATATCACTCCGCTTGCTGAGCCATTCTACTCCGAAAGCTGACAGCACTGAAAAAATGGCTGCCGTGAGCAGGGGAGAAATACCCGTATAGAGTCCGATTCCGATACCTCCGAAAGAAGCATGTGTGATTCCTCCACTGATAAAAACAAGCCGACGGGTGACAATGTAGGTTCCGATAATTCCGCAGGCGATGCTGGCAAACAGACTACCCAGCAAGGCATGTTGGAAAAAAGTATATTGTAACAGTTCTAATATATCCATGATAGTTGTATTCGGTAATGAGACAGACCGGCAGGAAGATTAATGAAATCTTCGTTCTCCTACGATAAGGAAAAGTTCATCTTTCAGTTCGTCGGGCAATTCAATGCCACGAAGTTGCAGACTTCGGCTCCATCCTGCCACATCCACTTCCTGCATGGAGTACAGAATGTCGCGGAAC
>ERZ780135.1103-NODE-1103-length-13549-cov-3.034682_pt1 | contig 13549 bp, 10 predicted proteins | sample MGYA00511946_ERZ780135 | MGnify/ENA primary metagenome ERZ780135 (study PRJEB29588, sample SAMEA2151034) | human gut metagenome | biome: human gut; feature: human-associated habitat; material: faeces | place: Denmark | collected 2008/2010 ... | reverse complement strand
TTTTATATTCTCTTCCATCCGGTAATTCGTTCAGGGTTCAAAGTTAATCTTTTTTATGCAATTAAGAAAAACAATAAAAGAAAAATTTCTCTAATCAGGAATCTCTAAAACATCAGAATTCCAAATCTGCCTTAATCTCTTCTGCCAATGCCCTGACAGCCGGCTTCTCCGATTTTGCCCAGATACCCAACTGCTTGCTTACGGTTCTTTTATTTTCACGCGACTGGTGTGCATACTTGCGCAATGCCACGGATGCCGCCTTCTGAACCGGACCGCAATCTCCTTCCACAGCCGTACAGGCCTGATCCAGAAATTCAGCCTCAGCACGCTCATTCAGTTTTTCTCCTTTCATCAACAAACGTGCCATCAGTAAAAAGCCACAAAGCTGGAACATCTCGCGTTCATCTGCCATCCAACGGAACACAACTTCCGATGCATAAGGCAAACGCTGGAACAGATTCATCACTGTATATTCTGCCAGTTCAGGATAGTCCATACCCTCTATCCAGATATCAGCTATTTCCGGATAAAACGTATCTGCCGGCTGAAGCAGACCTGCCAGAATCTTACATTCTCTGATATTTTCCTTCCACAGTGCCTGAGCCAGTTCATGATCGGGTTCATATCCCGCAGCTATCTCCTTGATACGGGGATATTCAATACCGAAATTCAGTTTGTACTCCATCCCTTTTTCACGCATGCTTTGCGAAACCATGCCGTTCATGAAAAGACGGAATTTCGATTTGATATCTTTAATCGTTTCGTGTATATTATTGTCCATAATAAAAAGAAATCATAAAATCCTCCGTTGCAGATTTCGTATTCTACAACGGAAGTATATTATAAATTAGAATAATCTCTGCTATATCGGAGCATCTGCTCTGCATACCCTTCCGAATAAGAAATATGCACATCGGTAATGTTTCCCTCCGCATCGGTTTGTGGCGTATACACCGGATTGACAAAACCTTTATAAGGAGCCAGATGCAGACTGCAATATCGTTGCAAGACTTCGGCATGCAATACCGGATCGACTTGTACGGCATACGTTTCAACCAGCTGACGGGCTGCCTCATAATCTCCCTCGCTCTTGATGCGCTGAATTTCGGCCAACAGTTTACCAAACAGCATACGCAACTTGGCATAATCGTTAATACGTACATAAGTTTTTCCGTCACGGTTCACCATTTCCACCACATGCTCTGCCTGTCCATGTTCCAGTGCCCAGCGAGCTATCAGCTGACGGTTGCGCATATGTGCCTCTTCTACCGTACACCCGGGCTCTATACGTACCAGCTGCGTCATCAAGCCGTTCATCATGTACGAATAATATTCAGCCTTATAAGCCTCAACATCCGGCACAAGTCCCAGTTCTATCATTTTAGCGTCGGGCAAATAGTAAAGACCGAACAAATCGGCACGTGCTTCTTCAATCGTAGAACCATGCGCTTTCAAAGCATCCGGATCTACTCCCGGAAGCAGTTTTCCTGAACCATGCCCCAGACATTCATGCAAATCAGTATGCAAGTCGTCGGTTATATCGGCATACTTCTCAAGCAACTGGCGTTCTGTTTCACTATATACAAATTCTTCGCGGAAACCATTACCACGAGCAGCTTTGTTATAAGCATCGGTCAGATTGCCAATCGTCACCGACTTCGAGCCATGTACACTACGAATCCAGTTGGAATTCGGGAGATTGATACCGATAGCAGTCGACGGATATAAATCGCCGGCCAGAATAGCTGCTGTAATAACCTTTGCCGAAACACCTTTCACTTCTGTTTTCTTGAAGCGGGCATCTACCGGCGAGTGGTCTTCAAACCACTGGGCATTACTGCTGATGGTTTCTGTACGGTGAGTAGCTTCCATATCCTTAAAGTTGACAATCGATTCCCAACTTGCTTTCATTCCCAGCGGATCGCCGTAGCTTTCGATAAAGCCATTCACAAAATCCACCAACGAATCAGTATCCTTCAGCCAGGCTATGGAATAAGCATCAAACAGTTTCAAATCTCCTGTTCGATAAAATTCTATCAACAGACGGATAACTTCGCGCTGTGCGTCATTTTCTGCGACATCCTCAGCTTTTTGCAACCATGAAATAATTTTTTCAATGGCAGACGAGTACATTCCTCCAACTTTCCAGACCTGTTCGTACACGTGTCCGTTTTCTTTTACCAGACGACTGTTCATACCATACATTACCGGTTCCTGATCGTCTGCTTTCTTTTGGGCTGCATAAAAGGCTTCTGCTTCCTGCTGAGTAACCCCTTCGTAATAATTGGCAGCAGAAGTGAGCACCAGGTCTTCCCCATCCGACTGGTTCACCCGCTTGGGCATAACGGTTGGATCGAAGATTACCGGAAACAGCTTATCGCACATAGCCTGACATGTTTCACCTTCTTCGAGCGGAAGCACCTCTTCAGGCAGTGAGTTGACAACTTCTTCCAGATAAGCAGATGTAAATGCCGGTACGAACTTGTCGCATGCATAATGATGATGAATACCGTTTGCAAACCATACACGTTTCAGATAGACTTCCAGTGCAAGAAACTGCTCACTGGTACGGTCACCTTTGAAATGTATATAAACAGCTTCCAGCAGACGACGAATCTGCAAGTTGTATTTTCCGTTCTGATCGAACAATATATCTCTTCCTTCAAGAGCAGCCTGAGATAGATAATAAATCAACTGCTTGCGCCGTAAGGGCAAGTTTTCAAATCCGGGAACCCGGTAACGCAAAATCTGCAAATCTGCAAACTGTTCTACTGTATATGAAAATGAATCTTGCAACATATATATTCTTCTTTTTTATAACCATCCATTATCTACTTATAAAAAGCCCTCAAACTAAATGTCATTCTAAACGAAAAGAAAGTATACTCGGAAAAGCCTTGCATGTACTTTCTCCCGTTTAGAATGACATCTGTTGTTTTTATAAGTTCTATTTTCTTTAACCGTTACCTATTATTTTCCAGTTTTCGTCTTCTATAGTTATTAGGTGTTTCGCCAACATTCTTATAAAAAGCCGCATAAAACGACTGACGGTTGGCAAAACCGACCATTGTACTGATTTCTTCTACATTCTTTTCCGCATAACGCTTGTCGATCAACATATGCAAAGCGTCCTTGATTCGGTACTCGTTTACCAGGCATGAATAGTTCATTCCGAAGCGGGAATTGATGACAGCCGACAAGTAACGAGTATTGGTTTTAAGTTCTTTCGCAAGATCTTTCGCCGAATAATTAGGATCCTTGTATTTCTTCTGAAGAACAATAATGTTCATAATTCGGTCATACAATTCATCAGCCAGTTCGGCACGAATCATGTTACGGTAAGGTGCGTCCTTTATCTTCCTCTCCCGAAGATTATAGGGCTTTTTTTCTAAAACTTGACCTTGCTCGGTCATTAATTTGTCCTCTTCTCTCATCTGTCTTTATATTTAGATAATGGTTGTTTCTTCTCCCCGAAATACTATAATTATACAAATTTGCTAAGACTTTTTGTATTTTACAACATATTTACGAGCTTATTTTTCTAGAATATCATTTTTTCACATTTAAAACAGGCTAAAAATAAAAGATAACCGATATTTTAAAAGATTGAACTATCTTTGCCCGCTAATTACATAAATATAGAAAATGATACTAAAAACGCTGAAATCATACTTCGGATACACTCAATTCAGGCCACTGCAAGAAGAAATCATCACTCAAATTTTACATAAAAAAGATACACTTGTACTCATGCCTACCGGAGGCGGAAAATCTATTTGCTACCAGCTTCCGGCTCTGCTCATGGAAGGAACTGCCATTGTAGTTTCTCCCCTGATATCGCTGATGAAAGACCAGGTGGAAAGCTTGCAGGCAAACGGCATCATTGCCCGTGCTCTGAACAGCACGAACGATGAGACCACAGATGCCAATATCCGTTTCGAATGCAGGCAGGGAAGGGTCAAACTGCTATATATCTCACCGGAAAGACTCATGGGCGAGGTCAACTTTCTGCTGAAGGATATCCGCATTTCATTGTTCGCCATCGACGAAGCACACTGTATCTCACAGTGGGGGCATGATTTCCGTCCGGAGTATACACAGTTGAAAATACTTCGCCAGCAGTTTCCGGATGTTCCGGTCGTTGCACTGACTGCTACAGCCGATAAAATAACACGACAAGATATCATCAGGCAGCTGGCAATGAAAGACCCTCAAATTTTCATATCTTCTTTCGACCGTCCGAATCTGAGTCTGGACGTCAAGCGAGGCTTTCAGCAGAAAGAAAAAATGCGTACAATATTCGATTTCATTGCACGACACCGCGGAGAAAGTGGAATCATTTACTGCATGAGCCGCAGCAAAACCGAAAAGGTGGCGGAAATGCTGGAAGAGCATGGTATCGCAACTGCTGTCTATCATGCCGGACTCAGTACTGCCGCACGCGAAGCTGCACAGGATGATTTCATCAATGACCGTGTTCAGGTAGTCTGTGCAACGATTGCTTTCGGCATGGGAATAGACAAATCGAACGTACGATGGGTCATTCACTACAACCTTCCTAAAAGTATCGAAAGTTTTTACCAGGAAATTGGACGTGCCGGACGCGACGGACTTCCCAGCGACACCCTGCTGTTTTACTCTTTCGGCGACATCGTCCTGCTCTCGAAATTTGCAGCCGAAAGCAACCAGCAGGAAATCAATATGGAGAAACTGAACCGCATGCAGCAATATGCAGAAACGGATATCTGCCGTCGGCGAATCTTACTGAACTATTTCGGTGAAACAATGGATCACGATTGCGGTAACTGTGACGTGTGCCGTAATCCTCCCGAACGTTTCGATGGGACAATTATTGTACAAAAGGCGTTGAGCGGCATCGCACGTACCGACCAGCAAGTGTCTATCAACACGCTGATAGATATTCTGAAAGGTGCAGCCACACAGGAAATCATCGAACGGGGATACGATAAGCTGAAAACTTACGGCGTAGGAAGGGATATTCCGGCACGCGACTGGCAGGATTATCTGCTGCAAATGCTGAACCTGGGATATTTTGAGGTTGCCTACAACGAAAAGAACCACCTGAAGATAACCGAAGCTGGAAGAAAAGTACTGTTTGGACATGAACGAGCCCTGCTGGTAGTTATTAAGCGTGAAGAATATGCTGCCAAAGGAACGAGAAAAAAACAAAAACAGCCCCTTGCAACAGAAGCACTGTTCCCTACCCCTATGGTATTCGACAACGAAGACGAACAGCTGTTCGAAGAACTTCGCCAGTTACGGAAGAAGCTTGCCGACCAACAGGCTATACCGGCTTACATTGTTCTTTCGGACAAGACGCTCCATCTCCTGGCTTCTTCACGTCCTACTACGGTAGAAGCTTTCGGTGAAATAAGTGGTATCGGTGAATATAAAAGAGATAAATACGGAAAAGACTTTATTGAGGTCATCCGGAAGTTTACCAGATAACCCCTACAACTATTTGCCAGTATTTTTTACCGACAAAACAACCTGAAAAGTTAATGTCCGAATAAAAATTTTCTCCACCTGACCGCATGTCATATCTGACATAAAAAAGACAGGGATTCATTATAATAAAACGTCAGCATATCTTTTCCAAAATATGCTGACGTTTTACCGAAAATCTCTGCATGTTTTTTAAAACATCATGCAAAATTTTCGCAAACAGATAAATTATTATTTTTCAACTACTTACACTTTTTCAATTTTTCCATCAGTTCCATACGAGGAACACCCAGCGAAACAGCCTTCTCATAAGCCTCACGTGCCTCGTGTTTCTTCTCCATCTGTAAATAAATATCTCCCATCATCACATGCGTATCAGCATCACGGGCATCCAGTTTCAAGGCTTCTTCCAAATCGAGCAAGGCAGCATCGGGCAAGTTCTGCTCCAGTTCCAGATTAGCTCTCATCTTATATAGGGAAGCATCTTTCGGATAGTCTTCGATAAGCAGGTTCATACCATCGCGTGCCGCGATATACCGTCCTTCTTTCTGATCCAGCATAGCCAGTCCCAGACGGGCAGCCTTATGTTTCGCATCTAATCCCAGTATCACATTATAGTCGATGCGTGCTTCCTTATACTGTCGCCGTTTCATATAGATATAAGCACGAAACAGACGAGCCTCCTTATCGTTCGGCAAGAGATCGATTACATTGCAATAGTCCAGATAGGCTTTTTCAGTCAGATTCTTTTCCATATAAAGTGTGGCACGATTCAGCAGAATGGCAGTTGCATAAGGAGTAATGTTCAGTGCCATCGTATACGAATCTATTGCCTCGTCTATCTTTCCCTGACGCTTCAGCACGGTTCCCAAGTTAGAAAAAAGCAACGCATTCCGGGCATTGTAAGGGTCGAGCCGCAAAGCCTCGCGAAAGAGTTCCTCAGCTTGTTGCAGACTATCCTTGAAAGTATAGTCCATAGCTTTTTCCACCAGTTCATTATACGATTGTGCCTTACTGCCCAGCAACGAGAAAATACATATCAAACACAGGAGTATTCTTTTCATCCGGATATAATTTTAATTAAATTCGAAAGCAAAGGTAATGGAATAATCTGTGGAGTGGGATGTATATTAAAAAGTTTTTGTAAGTTTGAACAATCATTATAAACAAGAACTATCATGAAACTGGAAAAAGCTATATTTGCCTGCGGATGTTTCTGGGGAGCACAGTATCAGTTTGAACATGCCAAAGGAGTGGTACGCTCCACAGTAGGCTACATAGGCGGACACAAGGAACATCCGGCTTATGAAGAAGTAAAGGCACACACTACCGGACATACAGAAGCAACACTGGTAGAATTTGATGCAGAACAAACATCGTTTACAGAACTGTGTAAACTCTTTTTTGAGATTCACGATCCGGCACAGACCGACGGACAAGGTCCTGATATCGGTCCGCAGTATCGCAGCGAGATATTTTATCTGAATGACAAGCAAAAAGAAGAGGCAGAAGCTGTCATCACCCTGCTGAGGGAAAAAGGATATGAGGTGAATACGAAACTCACTCCCGCCACAACGTTCTGGGAAGGAGAAGAATATCATCAGCACTATTACGATAAGACAGGAGGAGAACCTTACTGCCATATCCGAGTTAAAAAATTCTGACCCGATCCATCAGCAACAAACGTATCCGAACTATAAAAAAACAGAACCCCGAAAGTCAGCATAAAAACTTTCGGGGTTCTGTGTATCAAACAATAGCTGATACGATTCTTACTGTCATGCTTTTTTAATGTAATCGACCACCCATGCACCAACTTCCTTGGTTCCGTATTTAGGCTGTCCCTCTACCTGAATTTCAGGAGTACGCACATAAGCATCGAGTGATGCATCTACTGCCTTGCGGATCAGTGCACCTTCTTCTTTCAGATCGAAATATTCGAAAAGCATTGCCACCGACAGAATCTGTGCCAGCGGATTGGCAATGTTCAATCCCTTAGCCTGCGGCCATGAACCATGGATAGGTTCGAATACCGGAGTGCTTTCGCCTGTAGAAGCTGAAGGAAGCAATCCCATAGAACCACTGATTACTGATCCTTCGTCTGTAAGGATATCGCCGAAAGTATTTTCTGTCACCATCACATCGAAGAACTTTGGTTCCTGAATCATCTTCATAGCTGCATTGTCAACAAACATATAGTCTGTAGTAACTTCCGGATACTGAGGAGCCATTTCCTGAGCAATCTGACGCCACAAGCGAGAAGATGCAAGTACGTTTGCCTTATCGACTACGGTAAGGTGTTTGCGACGCTTCATGGCATATTCAAAACCAACCTTCAATATTCTTTCAATCTCAGGACGTGTATACATGTTTGTATCGTAAGCCTTATCGTTGTCCTGATACTTCTCACCGAAATACATACCTCCTGTCAACTCGCGGATGCAAAGGAAGTCTGCACCGTCAACAAGTTCTGCCTTCAACGGAGATTTGTGTACCAGACATTTGAATGTCTGAACCGGACGGATATTGGCAAACAGTCCCAGTTTCTTACGCATGGCTAACAATCCTTGTTCCGGACGGACCTTTGCTGTCGGGTCATTGTCGAATTTAGGATCACCTACGGCAGAAAACAATACAGCATCTGCATTCTTACATATTTCGTAAGTTGCTTCCGGAAACGGATCGCCTACTTTATCAATTGCATCCGCACCACACAAAGCATATTCGTAACTTACCTTATGACCAAATTTCTCACATACAGCCGACATTACATCTACTCCCTGAACAGAGATTTCAGGACCGATTCCATCGCCAGCCAACACTGCTATCTTAAAATCCATAATTATTGTTTATTCTTTAGTAAATAGTCTATTTATCTTTAAATCTCCTATTATACATATTATACAAATAATGTATAATAATAAAACACCCAGTCAGAAAAGATGCTAATACCAAATTCACTAATAAATTTCCATCTTTTATATCATCACAAGGAATCACCCTGCGTAAAGAACCAATCAAAGTAAACGACAGGATAAACACCAGGATATACCTTTGCCAAGACTTCATTTTATTCATGATTTAACTTGATAAAAAATCAATTCGAATTGGAATATTCATCTTCAATCATATTAAGCATCTTCATTGTTGCTTTAATAGCTGCTTCTGTCTGGTCAGCATCAAAGCCACGGGTACGGAACTCTCTGTCACCGTAATTCCAGGTAATAACTGTCTGAACAAAGGCATCGGTACGTCCTCCGGGAGGAATTGTTACCGCATAGTTGACCAGCATCGGGAATGTACGTTCCAGTGTTCCTTTGTAAATTTTACGCAACGCCCGTACAAAGGCATCATACTGTCCGTCGCCGGATGAGCTTTCCTGATAAACCTTTCCGTTGATCTCTATACTCAATGTAGCCATCGGTTTAAGACCTTTTGCCAAGGTTACAAAATAGCTCAAAAGTTTTACCTTATTTTCTGCTGTATCGTGCTTCAGTACATCAGATATAATATAGGGCAAATCTTCTTGTGTGACCTGCTCTTTGCGGTCTCCAAGCTCGATGATACGGTCGGTTACTTTCTTCATCGACTCTTCATCCAGCTCAAGTCCCAGGCTCTCCAGATTTTTCCGGATATTTGCTTTTCCGGAATTTTTACCTAACGCATATTCGCGTATTCTGCCAAAACGCTCGGGAAGCAGGTCATTGCAGTACAAGTTATTTTTATTATCACCATCGGCATGTACACCGGCTACCTGAGTAAAGACACTGTCGCCCACTATCGGTTTATTTGCCGGAATGGTAACTCCTGAATACGATTCGACCAGCCGGCTCACTACATTCAGACGACTTTCATCGATATTGGTGATTGCATGGAAATGGTCTTTCAAGATAGCTTGTACACTGGCAAGCGGTGCATTTCCGGCACGCTCTCCCAAACCGTTGATAGTAGTATGCAAGCCTTTTACTCCACTCAGTACGGCAGCCAGCACATTACTTACAGCCAAATCATAATCATTATGTGCATGAAAATCGAAATGCAAGTCGGGATAGCGTTTTTTCATCTTCCTCATGAACTCGATTACCTGTAACGGATTCAGTACCCCTAAGGTATCGGGAAGCATGAAACGTTTTATTCCGCAATCTTTCAGTCCATCTACCAGGCCAAACACATAATCGGGAGAATCTTTGATTCCGTTGCTCCAGTCTTCCAGATATACATTGACATCCATTCCTTTTCCATGAGCATAACGGACTACACCCAGAATATCTGCCAAATGCTGGTCTAACGTTTTCTTCAACTGAAACGTACAATGTTTTTCAGATCCTTTTGTCAGCAGATTGATAACCCGGCATCCTGCATTGTAAATCCAGTCGACAGACATGTTTCCGTCGACAAAGCCCAACACTTCTACCCGAGATAACATTCCCCGACGAGCTGCCCAGTCGCAAATCATTTTTACTGCCTTCGCCTCTCCTTCGGACACACGTGCCGAAGCTATTTCAATACGGTCGACCTTCAGGTCTTCCAGCAGCAAACGGGCTATCATTAATTTTTCATGTGGTACGAATGACACTCCGCTGGTCTGTTCACCGTCGCGGAGTGTGGTATCCATGATTTCTATTCTCGGATGATTGTTCATTGAATTTATCTAATTAGTTACGAGCTTTTTCGTAAGCCTCTATTTTATCTTTATTCTCTACCAGAAAATCGATGTCATCGAGTCCGTTCATCAGACAATGTTTCTTGTAAGCATTGATCTCAAACTTTTCAGACTTGCCTGTCGCTTTATTGGTAATGGTCTGTTCGGGTAAATTGACTTCGACTTCTGTTTTTGGATCGGCATAAATAGAATCGAACAATTCTTTCAGGAAAGCCTCGCTGACAACTACCGGCAATACGAAATTGTTCAGTTCATTATTTTTATGAATATCGGCAAAGAAGCTCGATACGACTACGCGAAAGCCATATCCGGCAATAGCCCATGCAGCATGTTCACGACTGGAACCACTACCGAAATTCTTACCGGCAACTAAAATCTGTCCGCTATATGTAGGATTGTTCAGCACAAAATCTTTATTCAGCGAACCGTCCGGATTATAACGCCAGTCGCGGAAGAGGTTATCGCCAAAGAATTTTTCATCGCGGGTAGTTGCTTTCAGGAAACGTGCCGGAATAATCTGGTCTGTATCCACATTCTCCAAAGGCAAAGGAATACAAGTACTTGTTATGATGTTGAATTTCTGTTTCATAATGATGCACAATTTTACGAATTACATAAGTGTTCTGGGGTCGGTTATTACTCCGGTCACAGCAGCAGCGGCTGCAGTCAGCGGACTAGCAAGCAAGGTGCGAGAACCTGGTCCCTGACGTCCTTCAAAATTTCGGTTGCTGGTAGATACGGAATATTTTCCTGCCGGAATCTTGTCATCATTCATGGCAAGACAAGCCGAACATCCTGGCTGACGGATTTCGAAACCGGCTTCTTCCAAAACTTTATCCAAACCTTCCTGACGAATCTGCTCGTCTACCATCCACGAACCCGGAACAAGCCATGCTGTAATATTGTCGGCTTTCTTACGTCCCTTTACGATAGAGGCAAATGCCCGGAAGTCTTCGATACGTCCGTTTGTACATGCTCCGAGGAATACATAGTCCACTTTCTTACCAAGCAAAGATTCACCTGCCTGAAAGCCCATATACTGCATGGATTTTTCGAATGAGCCTTTCTCTACATCACTCATACCTTCAGTAGTAGGGATATGATCGGTAACAGCCATTCCCATTCCCGGATTGGTTCCATAAGTAATCATCGGCTGAATATCGGCAGCATCGTAACGAACTTCTTTATCGAACACTGCGTCATCATCGCTCTTCAACGTTTTCCAGTATGCGAGAGCCTTGTCCCATTCAGCCCCCTTCGGCGCATACTCACGTCCCTTGATATATTCAAAAGTTACTTCATCGGGAGCTATCATACCTCCACGTGCTCCCATTTCGATACTCAGGTTACACAAAGTAAGACGTCCTTCCATGGTCAGGCTGCGAATAGCTTCTCCTGCATATTCCACAAAATATCCGGTTGCACCGCTTGTTGTCATTTTCGACATCATATAAAGTGCCACATCCTTGGCTGTCACACCTTTGCCCAGTTTTCCGTCGATGGTAATACGCATGGTCTTGGGGCGAGCCTGAAGAATACATTGAGAAGCCATTACCATTTCTACTTCACTGGTTCCGATACCGAAAGCAACTGCTCCCATCGCTCCGTGAGTAGACGTATGTGAGTCACCACACACGATGGTCATTCCCGGCAAAGTAAGTCCTCTTTCCGGACCAACCACGTGAATGATGCCGTTCTTCTTGTTCATCATACCGAAATGAGTCAGTCCGAAATCGGCAGCATTTTTGGCAAGCGTATCTACCTGCGTACGCGAAACCGGATCTTCGATAGGCTTATCCTGATCGTGTGTCGGAGTATTATGGTCGGGCATGCAGTAAATCTTTTCCGGACGGAAACATTTCAATCCACGGGCACGCATTCCCGCAAAAGCCTGAGGACTGGTCACCTCATGGCAATAAAGACGATCGATATACAACTGGGTAGGTCCTTCGTCCACCTTCTGCACCACGTGTGCATCCCATATCTTGTCGAATAATGTATTAGCCATACTTAAAATCTCATTTAGTTATTTTCTGAATTTATTGATACAATCTATATAAGCTTCTACTGATGCTGCAATGATGTCGGTATTTGCTCCGAAACCATAATACATCTGTCCATCATATTCCACCTGCATGTGAACTTTACCAACATCGTCACTACCTTTGCTGATAGCCTGAATTGTAAATTCCTTCAAGGTCATCTGACGTTTAATAATCTGTTTTACTGCCTTGATGGCTGCGTCTACCGGACCGTTACCCGTTGCAGCAGCTTCAAAGTGTTCACCGGAGATGTTAAGTCCCAGACTGGCAACCGAACGTACTCCGACGCCGCTGGTGACTTGAAGATATTCCAGCTTAATGTGATGGTTTACATTGCGATCGGCTCCGGCAAGTACGAGAATATCATCATCGGTGATATCTTTCTTCTTATCAGCCAGTTTCAGGAAGTCTTCGTACACTTTGTCCAGTTTTTCCTGATTCATTTCTACACCCAGTACATGCAAACGGTGTTTCAACGCTGCACGACCGCTGCGGGCTGTCAGTACAATTGCATTATCGTCGATACCAACATCTTTCGGATCGATAATTTCATAAGTCTGTACATTCTTCAATACACCATCCTGATGAATACCTGAAGAGTGTGCAAAAGCATTTCTTCCTACAATAGCCTTATTGGGCTGAACCGGCATATTCATCAGGCTAGAAACCATGCGGCTGGTAGGATAGATTTTCTGAGTATTAATATTTGTGTCAATGTCAATGTCATTATGACAACGTAAAATCATGGCAACTTCTTCCAGTGAAGTATTTCCGGCACGCTCACCGATACCGTTGATGGTAACTTCTACCTGACGAGCTCCATTCAACACACCGCTGATAGTGTTGGCTGTTGCCATACCTAAATCGTTATGACAGTGGGTAGAAATAATGGCTTTGTCGATACCGTCTACATGGTCAACCAGATATTTGATCTTTGCACCATATTCATCGGGCAAACAGTATCCCGTTGTATCCGGAATATTCACTACTGTTGCCCCTGCCTTAATAACAGCTTCCACCACACGAGCCAGATATTCATTGTCTGTACGACCTGCGTCTTCAGCATAAAACTCTACATCGTCTACATATCGGCGAGCATATTTTACGGCAGCAACCGCACGCTCTATAATTTCCTCGCGGGTAGAATTGAATTTATATTTGATATGAGAATCTGAAGTTCCGATTCCTGTATGAATACGTTTGTGTTTGGCATACTTCAAAGCTTCGGCTGCAACGTCGATATCTTTTTGTACGGCACGAGTCAGTGCACAGATAGTAGGCCAGGTTACAGCCTTTGAAATCTCAATTACCGAGTTAAAATCTCCCGGACTTGAAATAGGAAATCCTGCCTCAATCACATCCACTCCCAAAGCTTCCA
>ERZ780135.1081-NODE-1081-length-13822-cov-3.898816_pt1 | contig 13822 bp, 10 predicted proteins | sample MGYA00511946_ERZ780135 | MGnify/ENA primary metagenome ERZ780135 (study PRJEB29588, sample SAMEA2151034) | human gut metagenome | biome: human gut; feature: human-associated habitat; material: faeces | place: Denmark | collected 2008/2010 ... | reverse complement strand
ATCGGACAAGCTGAATTTTCTTCCGCTTGCGTCGGAAATAGAAATTTCCTCGCTGTTTGTAGTTCTGTTAAGATTAAGTTTATTGCCGTTGTTATCCTCAATGGCACTGAGGTATGCAACGCTGTTTACACTTTTAATTGCAAAATAGTATTTATATGTTCCGTCATCAAAAACATAATTGCTGCTTGTTTTAGTTAAGGTTTTACCTGTAAGTTCATCAACATAAGTGTTTGCGTCTTTACGAATCATAGGGTACTTTGAACCATCCGGGATAGTAACCTCAAGCCTGCTGTTTGTAACAAGGACTTTACTGTGGATTGATTCAAACCAATTTTTATCGGCGCTGTTATATATTCTTGTATAGCCGAAATCAATTCCGTTATATGAAAATGAAAAATCAGTATTTGTTTCAGTATACACGCCGAGAGCTTCTTTTGTGTTTGAGAAATTCATATATGTGGCTTTCCCAGCTGTGCCGATACGGGCATAAACTTTTGTGGTTTTGTGAGCCGGAATTGCAAAAGGAACAGAGTAATCTTTCCAAGTTCCGTTATCACCGATTTTATACTGTAACTTGGTTTTATCGGTATAGTTTACTCTGTAAATACCAACAAGTTCACCGTGCCTGTAAAATACAGGTACAGGGGATAAAGATGTCGCAGCAAATGCTTCTTTAACATCAATCCAATCAGAAAGAGGAATATTTGCAAATGTCATTGTTACGAATGTACCGAATGCCATAATGATTGACAAAAAGGTACACATTACTTTTTTCCATAGTTTAGTTTTATATGTATTTTCCATTTCATTTCCTTTCTTTTAGAGAATTTTTAACAGTAATCAATAGTGAGAAATCCTATATTATTTTGAAAGTACAAACATATGCAAATGTTAGATATTCCATAAGAAAGTTCCCAATGCTTTTTGTTTTGCCTTTCATAACAAATTATGCTTTCATCGGTATTGTTTTTTATAATTTGTTCTACACTTTTGAGAAAATCATTTGATTCATTTGCTGATAATCTTTCAGTCTGATACTGAACGGAATTTAATTTGTTGTGTGAAAATATATAACTTTCATATACACTTGTGTCAAATAAAACCTTTGAATATGTTAGTGAGATGCTATGCTTACTTGGTTTATCAACTTTATCAGGCTTGCCGACTTTGATAATAATATCGAATACACTATCCTCAAAGTATAATCCTGTTTCAGTAATAATCTCACATTTTTTGTCGTAAATATCATTTGACTTCGTTTTGCTTTGAGAAGAAAAAGATTTTCTCATGTATATATCGACCTCCTTTTTGCAATAGTAATTGGTTAATTGATAATTCAAATTTTAGAATAGATTTTCGGTCAATGAAGAATCACCCATTTTATATGCGGCACCTTCAATTTCGCTGTTAGCGAATTTTAAGTAGTAGCAATCATCTTCTCCCATATAAATTGTACCGAAAACACCTTCAGTATTATCGTCGTATACTGCTATAAGTTCGGCAAAAGATGTCTTCATTTTTACATCGGGAACAGTTGCATTCTTTTCTGCATCCAATATTTCATTTATGTCATCTTCGTCAAAATTAACATCCATTTTAAAACCACTGTAATTTACATAAAATTTTACAATCTTTTTTTCAGTATCTTCACTTGGCTTTGTTGATGTTTCTGTAACTGCATCAGTTTTTTGTTCTGATACAATTTGACTATTGTTTTTTGATGATATCTTATTTTCAGATGATGTATTATTACTGCAGGAAGCTAAAGCAAATGAAATAATAATACACATAATGATTAATAATACTTTTTTCAAAATCCTTCTCGTTTCAATATATTTTTTAATACCACTTATCAATCCAGCCGTCTTTATCAGTAACAACCTTTGTAGTTGGTGCAGTGGTTTGGGCTGTTTCTTTTTCGGTTGGTTTGGTTGTATTTTTCCTTGTTGTAGTTGTATTTTTATTAGTTGATGTTTTAAATTCAATCTCATTATCAGCAAGATTTGTTGTTGAACCTGCTTGTTGCTTATCTGCCGTACTGCTCTTGCTTTCTTTTGATGATGTTGTGTTTTCAGTAGTAGTTAGAATGGTAGTATGCTCTTTAGTAACATATTCACCATTCTTTTTTGTGACCGCTTTGCCGTTATCATCTGTTACAATTTCAGCAAATACAGATGTGCTTTCATTTTCTGTCACAGGCTCATAATAATGCGTTGTGCCTTGCTCATCTGTAACAGCAGTAGTGGAAATATTTTCACTACTGCTGTTTGCAGAACACGAAACAAAAATACTGACTATAACAACGATTATTGAAATAATAAGTAACTGCTTTTTCATAATTATGCCCACGGTACAGGAATGTTGGTGTCAGGTTCTTTATCAATATCACCGCCTGAACTTGTGGTGATAACATCAACTGTTTTGAATTCTTCAATATCTGCCTGCGGCTTGGTATATAATTCTTTCATCATTATGCCTCCTTAAGTAGCTGTTTAACTTCATTCTTTGTGTTTTGATCAATTTCTTCATCTGCAACTACTGCATTTGCTACTTGTTCAAAACTTCTTGTTGTAACAGGTGAATAGAAGTACATTCCGTCAATACAAACATAGGCTCTTGCAGTGATTTCGTTATTGTAATGATCCTTTGTTATTCCTGTAAATACTGCATTATATGTTGAAACAGTTCCTTCAACATTTCTTTTATTTGCAGATTTTACAAAAACATTGTTTCTGTTTGCTCTTAAATAATAATTTTTTTGAAAATCGTTTTTGTTTTCATATGAATCAAAGGTATAAACAAAGCCGTAATCAATACTTTCTGCGTATTTTTTGAAATCAAAGGCTATGTTATTTTCATCAAATTCAAAACCAAAACGCAAGCCATTATCTCTTGTTCGTATTTGTCCGCCTTTGCTTTGAGCAAATTTATCACTTTCAACACGAATGAATCTATCTGTATAGCCATCCCTATCGGCTTCGTTAAGTCCCGGTGTGTACTCGGGACTTATAAAGGTATATTTATAGTCCTTGTAATCATCGAAGAAATCAACTCCTGTCAGTTTATCACTGCAATAGATTGTTGTGTTATTTGGAATAGATAATGTTATATAAGTTGCCTTTGGTGCAAAAATCATATTTAGATTACTGCAACCGTTAAAGCGTCCGCTTAAGTCTTGCGCATTTGGAACATAAAGCACTTTAAGATTTTTACAGTTATTAAATGCATTGCTTCCAATTGATTTTGCTTTATTAAGTACAATTTCTTCAGCTGTGCAGCCGTCAAATGCATTATCATCTGCTCTTGTGCAATTAGGAAGATGTATTGTGCTGAAATATGTTCCTGCTAATCCTTTTTCAGCAACCCAATCTACTGATGAAAAATCAGGTTGTTTTGGTAATGATTTACAGCCGTAAAGAGCCTCACTGCCTATTTCTTTTACGTTTGATAAATCAATATTTGAAAGTGTATTACAACCATAAAGTGATTGCTTTCCAATATATCTTAATTCAGGAAATTTAATGTTAGATAACTTTTCGCATTCATAAAAACTGCACTCATTTATATTTTCAACATTATTTCCTTCTATTGAACTTAATTCAGTGCCATAGAAAGCATATTTTTCAATATCTGTTACCGAATCAGGTAATTTAATACTGTTGATATTTTGATTCCAAAAGCACTTTTGGCTGATTGATGTTGGTTGAATTCCATTTATACTATCAGGAACAACTAAATCTGTATCACTGCCAAGATAATTCAATATTGAACCGTTTCTGTCAACAATGTATTCAGGTTCATTATTTTTCAGAATATAGTAATCAAGTGAAGTGAATTTACTGTGCATAGATGTACCTGCTCTTGCAAAAGCTGCTGCAATAATTCTTGTTGAATCTGTAACTGCAATAGGCTCAGTATACTTTGTACCTCTTTCTTTTGTCGGAAGAGTGCCGTCGGTTGTGTAGTAAATATCAACAAGAGTATTAGCACATTTTAATTCAACACTTATATCATCACGATAAACTCCACTCTGATAATTTGTTGTTACATCTTTACATCTTGAGCCGTTTATGATATTTGAAAAATTAACCATACCAGCACCATAAAGATTGAAACAGCTACTTTTCTTAAATGGCATTGCCGTGTCAATGAGTTCCTGTTTAACTTGCTGAGGTGTGTATTTTCTGTTTTCCATAAGTACATAAGCGGCGGCCGCAGATACGAATGGTGTAGCAAGGGATGTGCCAAGAGAAAAGGTATAAGCATTTTTTTTTGACATATCTGCTGTGTAGATATATTCACCGGGTGCAGAAATATCAACTACTTGACCATAATTTGTAAAAGAGCAAGGTTTGTTATAATAATCAAATGCTGCTACTGTTATAGCACTTTCGCACTTCCCGGGTGCTTCAAACACTTCACGATTATCATTTCCTGCAGCAGCAACAACAGTTATTCCTTGATTAACAAGTTCATCTATTACAGATTCAATAATAACACCGGTTTTTAAGCCGAGCGAAAAGTTAATAATATCAGGTTTATTATTTAATTCCTCTATATAACTGCAAGCTGCAACAATAGTAGACGAACTGCCATAACCTTTGCTATCCATAACTTTATATGAGGATATTTTAACATTGCTTGGGGTACTATTTGCAATAACGCCCGCAACTTCTGTTCCGTGTCCATAATCATCTATTTCATTATTTGCTTCACCTGAGGCACTGGAATTAAATTTTGTACGAGTAATTCTGTTTTTAAATAATTCGTGATTATAATTGATACCACTATCAACAACAGCAATATTTATGGTAGGCTTTGCTTTTAATTTATAATAATCAAGAGCAGAATCTGAATCAACTCTTTCATACGACCAATTATCTCCCCATTCCTGATGGTTAGCTGAATCTGTGCAGTTTGCCAATGAGTCATAAGATACAATATATCCTGAATTCTCATAATTATGAAGTGCCTTTTCAGCATTATTTTCATCAGCATATTGCAAAAAAACATAGCCGAAGCCATAAACACTATCGATAGCATCATATTGTTCAATTTTATCATCGGACTTAACTATCAGTCTTGTATTGATAACACCCTCTTTTGTGACGGTATCATCATACTCAGAACACATTTCTGATATTTCCTTTCCTATTGTAAGTGCATTATTTTGCTTTATTTCTGCCGCAATTACACTTTGACAGGGATATATTACAGATGTAAACATTGTTAATGTAAGCATTATGCTAATGAATTTTTTCATAATATTATTACCACTTTCTAACTGATACAGATATGCCTTCGGGCATATCTGTATCATAAATTTTAATCAATAGATTCTGAAACCTTATATGGTGTGTTAGCCTCGCTTACAGAATACTTTGTTACAGAAGATGTATTTTTATCAATAGCAGATTGAATATAATTAAGTCCATATCCATTATCAACAACATCTTTCTGTTTATTAAGTGTTTCATCCCAATAGGATTTAGCATCAGCATCTAAGGTTGTTCTTAAACCAAGACTGAGGGTATCTAATCCTGTTGAAATTTCACCGAAGTATTTTGCTGTTGAACGATTTTCTTTAATCAGGTTATTTGTGCTGTTTACTAATTGAGGTACAAAGGAATCGCTTATAACCTGATCAGGCGCATTAAATCCTGTTTTGGTAATGTTATTTACAGGATCATTACCGCAATAGTTGAAAAGATTTGCATTGTACACGCTGCTCATATCTTCTGTTAAGGTCATAGGGTCGCTGGCATTGATAAATCTGCCCCAAGCCGGCGAATAATATCTCTTCTGACCATAATATAATCCTGTTTCGATATCGTAAATGTATCCTTTGAAACCTTGTTCAACACTTACAAATATTCCACTTAAATACATTGCTATAACAAGAGTACAGGCGAATGCCGCAATTAAATCAATCCACCATGTTCCTGTTTGCTGGCCTTTATATTCATTTAATATATCTTGGACAAATGTGCCTATATAATTTGGTGTCATATTTCCATAAGCATCATATGACATAGAAATAATTACTTTTTCACTTGGATCATATATTTCAGTAATATTGCCTTGACCATCTTTTACAAAAGTGTAATTTGCAGACTGATCCCAATCTAACTTTTTTATTGCATCGTTGATTTCTATTGAAGTATTTTTATCAGAAGGTTCACCCTCATTTGCAACAACGCAAACACCAACTATATCATTGTTGCTGTAGATTACCTTGACAGTTTTATCATAATAAAGAACTTTTTCGCCAGTGTTTGAAGGAGACTGTGAATCATTTTCAGTTGGTTCTCCATAGAACTGAGCCCTGTAACCGGTGATAATATCACCATCCCAAATATATTCTATTCTTGATGTAGGCACAGTATCTTGTATGTCTTGATAATAGGTTTTAGAAGTTCTTTTACCATCGCCATCATATGTATATTTGTAAATGCTGTTGCCATCTTTGAAAGAGGTTAACAAGTCACCATTCCAAGTCATTGTACCTGAAATAGAGGAATAATCCATACCACTTCCTGCATAATCCAACGGATTTCCTGCTTTATCATAAGTAATTGTTTTACCATTATAACTTGTAAGATAATCTGTCATTCCGTTTGATTTATATGTCAGATTTGTGGTTGTTCCATTTGATTTTGGATTAAAAGACAATTTATCAGTGCTGTAATCATATGAGTAATCACTGCTGGTTAGATATTTATAATTAACTTTTTTAGATATATTTCCGCCTTCGTTAAAATAATATCTGATTGCGGTATTATTTTCAAAATTAACCTCTAATGAAATCTGACCACCTTCGTCATATTGATAATACCTTGCTAAATCACCTTCATTATATATATAAGAGGTTTTGTTAGCTGGAGCAAGAGCAATATTATTTTTTGATTTTTTGAATATTGATGTTACCCTTCCTACATCATCATACTTGTAACTCCATTCTGCTGATATACGGGTATTTTCGTATTTTTCAGGAAGAAATTTATTAGAACGCTTTGACAGTTCAGTGCTGTAATGCGAAACTAAATTGGTTTGTCTGTTGTTTTTACCCTCAACATATTCTGTATTTGATGTTAATTTGTAATGCGTATTCTTATCAGTGGTACCCTTATTTTCCACAGATGTACTCATTGTTCTGCCAAAAGTATCTAAAACAGTTTCAGCTTTTACTGTAGGCCCTTGAGCAGCAGAAACTATATATGAATCTTCGATTGTAGTTTTTGTTTTATCTCTTGATTCAGATGAAGATTGTGAGTATGAAAACGACGTGCCAAAGAGATTTATTCTACTGCCTGTATTAGAATAAATTGTTGAGCCGTTTTTCTTTACAGTAGAGCCTTTGCTTGTATAGGTTGTAACTGTATTTGAAACCTCATCAGTCATTTCTGAAACAGAACCGTCACTGTTATACTTATATGAGTAAACATAGGTTTCTTTTTCATCACCCGATTTACCATTATCATAGATAGTCTTTGTTATATTGTCTCCATCATATTCATAGACAATGCTTGCACCATTACCAAAAGTCACTTTTCCTACATTATCAAGATTGTATTCGTATGAAATGGAATAATCAGTCTTTGCATTTTCATCCTCAGATTCTCGCACACGCACATTTGAAACTTTGCCATTTTCATTATATGTGTACTCGTAGCGACAACCATTATGATAAACAGATGAAATTCTGTCATTATCATCATAGGTATATTCAACAGTCTGATTAACAGTTTCACCTTCAGCAGTAGTTATTGCCTGCTGAACAGTAGTTAAAGCACCTATGCCACTGTAAGTATACTGTGTATTTTTTGAAGAATCCGTATTTTTACCCTTTGATGTGAGTAAACCGCTGCCGCAATCATAATTATAATAGGTTACTTTGCCGGCTTCTTCAACTGAGGTTTTATAATGTGTGTTCTCATCATATTCGTAATGTTTTCCAAGAGTTTTGTTGTCACTACTTCTCTTTTTGATAATATCTGTAATCTGACCATAATCATTTCTGACAATTTCATAATTTGGAATTGGTTTTCTAGGAATAGGTACGGTGTTATCGAGTGTTGCAAGGTACATTGAAAGATCATCAAAATAGCACTCACCGGGCATATTTAAACTGTTAATTTCGATTTTTACCTGAGAAATAGTTTTTGGTATTTCTATTACACACTTTGAAGTTTGCCAGTCACCAACAATGTTGTAATCAAAATATGTTTCTCCGACAAGTGTTCCGCTTGCAGCACCGTAAACTCTTACAGAATAATACCTGTTTTTATTAGCGTTCTTATTGTTTGTCTTGAAGGGCAGACCTTGTGAACAATAAGCAGAACAGGCAAGAACATATGATTCTCCGGGAGTAACTTTAACTGTTTGTGTAACCTTACCTTTTTTGTTGTCAGCAATAAACGATATCGCACCATTATTTGAACTGCCATTTACTTTTAACGGTGCTTCATTTGTAATAGATGCACCCTCTGTCAGTGCCCAAGTATTGTTGTTTTCAAAATCACCATTGGAGATTATATTTTTTGAAGAAGCATCTTCATAAATTAAATGCTGTAACTTACCATTTGTATAATTTAAATAATACTCCTGACCGTCATAGTTTTGATAATGAATAAGATTTGAATCTTGATCATAATGCATTATTTTTTCAGATTTATTTAATATGTCTGAAAAAACACGATTATATGTATTGTCCATAGGTGAATTGATTTCCACTTCATTAGAAACAACACCATTTGTTTTCAAAGTGTACTTAGAAAGAACATTTGATTTAGCAGTACCATTTTGATAATTTAACGTTAAATCTATTGCAGCACTGTTAGAAGAACTATTTTCATATGCAGTAACATTGAGAACTCTGCCGTTTTCATCATAAGAATATGATACATAGTATCCGTCAGGATATGTGACCTTTTTCAATCTGCTGTTTTCATCATAAGAATATAAAACAGCAATGTTCTTGCCATTTACTTTTGCAGGCTGTTCTGTTCCATTAGAGTCATAATATACACTGATAGAAACAAGCATATTATCCTCATAATTGTATCTGTATTTTCTTTTTGAACCATCGGTTATATATGAGATATTTTCTCCATCATAAGTTATTTCAACTATGTTTACATATTGCTTTTTATTTTCATCTTTACCATCGGTAAAAACATATTCAATTTTTGTAACATAACCATTTGAACCAATTTTTGAAAAGTAATACGTTGTATTATCTTTTTCACTTTTTATTTTTATTCTTCCATAATCAGTTCTATCATTAGCAGAAGTTAAAACATATTTATCACCTGAACTGTTTGAGCCGACAAAATTATTACCACTACTGTTCACAAAAAATATATATTCACCTTCGCAGTTTTTCCAATAGTATTCTCCGTTTTCATATTGAAGAATGCTATAATAATTTGTACGAGTGTTAATACCGTCAGATGGATTATTGTCAATTGCCGCAGGATTGATTATTGTCTGAACATTAACCTGTGCGAGCTCGTCATATACACTTAAATCATTTCTAACAATCAGCGGAGAGCAGGTGTAATCATTAACATATAATGTTCCGGCTCTGTCCAAATCTACAGTTTCAGATTCAATGGTTTTGTCAACATCACCGATTTCACGATAATATATTCCCAAAACGATTGAATTAATTTCAATATATGTATTCTCTGATAACGGTTCAAGGGCCAATCCTTTGTTTTCATATAGCCCTAAGGAACTATAGTGTGCATATGATGTTATATCTATTTTACACTCATCAATTGTATCTGATGAAGCCATTTGCCTATCAATAATAACATCATCAATTGTACTTAAAGGAACATTTTGAATGTGATTTAATTCATTTTTCAATCTATATACATTAATAGTATTTGATGTATCGGCATTACCATTTGTCTCAACAGTTCCCGTTGAGATATTTAATGTAGCATTATTAATGAATACCTGCTTATCTGTAATAATGCTGGGTTTAACATAAATACAACTATCAATTCCGTTTACTGTTTTATTTGAACCGGCAATTTTCATTGGATTTGTATCTACACCATTTGTATACATAGTTAAAGTTTCGCTTTCATAAAAACCTGTTTCGGCAGGATTTGAAACCGAATGTGCAGCAATTTCACTTACTGCATTTTCTGCATCTGCAACAGTATCAATGTTATTATCAATTTCTGATATTTCCTTCCATTGACCATTAACATTGTTGTGAATAGGAACAGCTGCTGATACCTGATAATATCCACCGTCATCGGTTAAGTATGTTTTAGAATTTTCTGTACGCTTACTTTCAATTTCGTACTCGATTGAAACTTCGTCAGCAGAAAATTCATAATCATTTTCAAACTCTTCCATTGCATAGGTAGTGGCAGGTATTACTGTTATTGCCATTACCATTGCAAGAAAAAATGAAAGTGATTTTTTAAAAGTCTTTTTCATTTAGTATTCTCCTTTGTTTTTAATTTCAAAATAAATTCAATTCCCTTTGTAAAGTCTACACATCATCTCCTATAATAAAATTTCAGATACTATATTCAATTTAACATTATCATTTTTAAAATCATAAATTAATACCAAATGCTGAAACGCAAGAAATTCGTGTCGAAACGCAAGAAAAAAAGCGACTTGACAATGTCAAATCGCTTTAAGTAATAGTTATTTTAATATAATTGTTGTTGAGAATTGTTTATTTTCGCAATCGTAATCCCATTCTAAATCACCTTTATATTTTTTTAATACTTTTTTTACACTCTTTATTCCTAAACCATGTGATTTTTTATCCGATTTAGATGTTTTTAATTCACCATTTACGCTCTGTGGTGATATATCACAACTGTTGGTTATCATTATTGAATCGTATGTATTAACTTTACCGGTTCGTAATGATATATTTTTATTCTGTGATTTATATGCTGATTCAACCGCATTATCAAGAATATTACCTAAAATAGCTACTAAATCATAATCATCTGCAATCTTCAAATTTGATAATCTTAAATCAAAGTCAAAATTAATATTCTTTATTTCGCATTCTGTAACATATTTGTTTACGATAACATCAAGTGTATGATTACCGCTGTGGCAGGTGCTGCTATGTGCTTTTAACTCGTTTGTCATTTGGGTTAAATATTTGTCTATCTGCTCATTTGTGTTTAATGCTTTAATTGCATTAAGATGATTTTTAGTATCGTGAGCATAAATCATCAATTCATTATTTTGTTGTTCAAGAATATCATAGAACTTTTTATCTATATTGGTTTTTTCAATTTCCTGCTCAATAATTAAATATTGATTCTCTTTAGCAACATTATCCTGATATACAATGAACAATATAACAGTAGAAAAGAACATCGCTAAACTTACAGTTGATAATAATAATTGATGAATATCACTTAAATTATAATTTGTGCAAATACTCCAAAATAAAATCAGTGCAAGAGTAATTACTACAGGATAAAAATACAATACAATAGGAATTTTTACATTGTTTTTTTCTTTTCTTATAAAATTAGAAAGTATTAAACAAGTTATGAAATATAAAATTTTACTTATTGAAACATCTATTATAAAAAATGTTAAATTGTCAATATATTCAGTCACTTTTGTATTTGTCAGTATTGATATTAAGAAAATTGCAGCAAATTCAAGAGCAGTCGAAAAAATGTTTAATAGTACAGAATAGAATAGTATTTTTTTTATTTTAATATCAAAACAGAAAAATGCAAACAAGAAATTAATTACAAAAAACAGTAGTATATTAAACCATACAGTATTTGAAAAAACAATATCCCCAATAGCACCAATTTCAAAGATACCTGTTCCAATAAGACAACATATCCAAAGATTATACTTTTTCTCTCCTATTTGTGAAAAAAATATATAGGCAATAAGCATTTCAATAAAATATGTTGCACAAATTGCAAAGTTATTCAGCATATTTATCTCCTCTTGACATAGTTAAACCAATATTTATGAAAATCTGCTTGTTTTCTTGTTGCAACAGATATTCTTGTTTCATCAATATAAATTTCTTTATAACTGTATTCAGTAATATAATGAAGATTAACATAAAATGATTTATGAACTAAATAGAAAAATGTATTTGGCAGTTTATTAATCAATTCATCAAAACTGCATCTTACTGTATAATTTCCATTGTTAGTAAAAACAATATTTTTTCTGTTCTCTCTTCTGATAAATTTAATATCATCAACAGGAACTTTTATATGTTTGCTGTCGTTTTCAAGATAAACATCAATATACGATTCATCAAGATATTCCATTGCTCTGTCAAGACCTAAATAAAGACGGTCAATATCAATAGGCTTATCAAAAAACCTAAAAATACGCAAATCCATTGCTTCGTCCTGGTATTCATCAAACGCCGTTATAAAGAATAGTATAACTTTACTATTTCTGTTTCGTAATTCTTTTGCAAGGGCTATTCCGTCAATTTCAGGCATTTGAATATCTAAAAAAGCAAAATCAAAAATATCAGAACTTTCAAGGATTTCGTTTGGTGATGTGGTTATAAAAAAATTGGCCTTAATATAATGTGTTTTCATATATTCTGCTATATGTAATTTTAAATAATTTAATTGTTTTTCATTGTCATCACATATTGCTATTTTCAAATGCGTCACCTCAAAAAAATCACTTTTGTCATACTATTGACAAAAGTGATTTTACCATTTTTATTTTTTTTAGTCAAATTTGTATTTTGTATCAATATAGGTACGCATAAGTTGAATTGCGATTCTTTGTTCATCTGGAGAAAACTGTTTAAACAAATTTATTATCTCAGATTCGCTATGTTCATCAATTTTACCAAAGTAATAATAATCAAGTGTACCACCTAAAATATTACATATTTTTGATGCGATTTTAATGGTAGGCAAATTATGACCACATTCGATGCTTGAAAGATGGTTTTTAGAAATATCAATTAATTCAGCTAATTTTTCTTGAGAATAACTTTTTTCTTTTCTTTTTTGCATTATTCTTATACCAACAAGTTTAGGATTAATTTTCATAACATATCACCTCTTGTGGATATGCTATCATTTTAAGGAAAAATAAACCAACAAGTATAACAGAATATATCTGTAAAATCAGTATTATTACAGAAAATATTTGGTTTTCTTGTCAAAATAATTATTCTCTGCGTTGAAAACATATTTTATTGCTTTTCAAATATTTAGTGGAAATTAGAATTAGCTATTGATATAATATCACAAAAAGGAGGTCAAAATATGAAAAAATTAAAATCTGTTGTTTCAAAAATGGCAAAAAACTCTGCTAATTTGGCATTAAGAAGAGATGCTAATTCTACTACTTGTGCTGCTGTTTTTCAGCCGAAAGTACCATCATCACTTGATAAGTTAAAGAAACATAATGACTAATGATTTCAAAGCTATCAAAAAAAATAGTTAATCAATTAAATATATTAGATGACGAACAAGAATTGTATGAATATGGTTTCTTTATTCTGCTTTCTCAGATACTATATTTTATAATAGCAATCATTATAGGAACCATATGTGGAACAGTTTTTGAAAGCATCATCTTTTATATTGCATTTCAGTTCATAAGACGATATGCCGGAGGCTATCATGCAGCAACCGAAACAAGATGTGAGATATTGTCAACTCTTTCAATCTTAGCTTGTATTGTTGTAATCAGGCTATCAAAAACTTATGATATTCAAACTGCGTTATTGATAATCAGTGCATTATCAGCAGTTTGTATATTTGTTTTTTGTCCCCTTGATACACCTGAAAAGCCGTTGACTGATAAGGAG
>ERZ780135.1070-NODE-1070-length-13953-cov-4.680026_pt1 | contig 13953 bp, 9 predicted proteins | sample MGYA00511946_ERZ780135 | MGnify/ENA primary metagenome ERZ780135 (study PRJEB29588, sample SAMEA2151034) | human gut metagenome | biome: human gut; feature: human-associated habitat; material: faeces | place: Denmark | collected 2008/2010 ... | reverse complement strand
CTTCCGGCAGGCTTCTATGACTTTGGCGCGGACGGCAAGATGGTGAGATGACAGAATAACCCATGGGGTATGGCACGCTTAATGCCATACCCCATGGAGAGAAACCTTTCAATGGGGGTATGTTTTGCTTAATCACTTAACAGTAATTTTCTGGACATTGACATATGTAATCATTGTTCTGTGCGGAATTCAAAATAGAAAATCCCATCTATTGCTTATGCCATTGATAGCAGGAAGTTTAAATTTTGCTTGGGAGATTAATGCGCTGCTGCTTTCGAGAGGTTTTTATGGGCATGTGCTGTGGACGGGATTGGATGTCCTCATTGTTTTTCATAATGTTCGTTTTTTAGAAAAGGGTAAACGCAAGAAGTACTTGCTCTCAATTGTTGTGTTTATCTTAGTTCTATATGGAATGTTCCGTATTCCTAATGTCGATGGACAAAGGATTTCGGTTTTTGCCATAGATCTCATTATGGCAATTGAGTACGTCCTGTGCGCAAAGCAAATCGCCCCCCAAGGAAGAATTTCTGTCGGGGTATTGAAACTCTTGGGAGATTTGTTCGCGTGGCTATCCAATATGCAGAGTTCTTTATTTGTAGCAGTTTGTGGTGTAATAGTGCTGCTTCTAAATTTGTTCTATTTGGCTATTTGCTTAGAGCAGAGTTCTCATAGCCGGAAGAAGGTGCAAAGATGATGTCATGGCTTCAAACGAATTCACTGTATCTGCTGCTAACAGTAGGAACTATCTTCAATGTGTTCTGGCTGTACAGGATGCGGCGGCAACTCCAAATGAAATGGTACGCCGTGATAGCATTCTCGGTGCTGCATACGGTATGTGGTGTTTTGAGTGTAAAAGCATTTGCGTTTCTGGAAACCGGAGATGCTGGCAACATGAGCTTATTCGGCGGAGTGTTCTTTATGCCAGTGCTTTATTTCATCAGCGCAAAGGTTTCAAAACGCAATATCAAAGCCGTTTTTGATATTTTTACGATTTGCATGATCTTCACGGTGATGTGCGCTCGGGTCAACTGCATCGTCTCTGGATGCTGCGCTGGCTTAGTCATACCGGGAACGCACGTTCACTTCCCCACAAGGGAACTCGAGATCCTCTATTATATTGTGATGCTGATTCTGCTCATCCCCAGAGTGAAAAAGAGCAAGAACCCCGGCAGTATTTACCCACTTTATATGGCATCCTATGGAGCGTTCCGCTTCATTGATGAATTCTTCCGGACGTCCTCTACGGGGATGCTATTCCACCTTTCTCATGTCTGGGCAGCCATCGCATTTGCGGCGGGACTCAGCATTTACATAGAAATAAACGCCAGAAATCATCAAAGAAAGAAGGTAATAAAGAAATGAAAAGCACATTGAAGCGATTCCTTTCGCTTGTGCTCTGCATGTTCATGGTCATGGTACTGCTTCCAAATGTGACCATGACAGCGTTTGCAGCAACCAGTGGCACTGTGACAGGTTTAACCGACGAAAATATCGGGCTGAGTTTTGAAGGTGATGCAGATGATGCTTGGTCGGCCAATGGTACGAGCATTATCGGCGCAGCTACCAGTACAGGCGGAACATGCAGTGATACACAGCATAGTTCCACACTGACAATTACAAATAAGAAGTCGACAACAGCAACCCTTTCTTTTGACTATACCATTGAACAGAATAGTGGAACGATTCAGGTAGATGGTACTGTAGTTTCTTCGGGTGCCAGTTTTACCAAGGAACTGGCGGCAAACGAGAGCGTTAAAGTATACATCAAGTCTGGCAGCACCAGTGCTGCCACGAAGATCACCCTTACCAACGTGGTTCTGGTAAGCGATGTCAATGCAACTGCGACTTTCGTGCCTGCTGAAAACGGTACTTATACAGTAGACGGAAAACTCATTACCGAGGAATATAGCAACACGCAAAGCTCCATGACTGCTTATCAGGTAGTGGCGACTCCGGCGGATGGTTATCAGTTCATGGGCTGGTATGATGTTTCTAACGAGAAATATATCAGCACGTCTGCAAAGGCTGCGTTGAACATTGAAAATGACTGCACTATCACAGCGCGGTTCGCAAGTAAAACGGCGGCCCTGTTTGAAACCGGCGGCCAGCGGTTTGCAGACCTGAATGAAGCGGTTGTTTATGCGCAGGCAAACGGTCAGTCCAAGATCACCTTGGCTACAAACGGTTCGATCAGCGGTACTTATACCATCCCGACGGGTATTACCCTGCTGATTCCGTTTGATGAGGCGGGAACGCTGTATACGGATGCTCCTGCGGCGATTCGGACGACTCCCGAGTCTAAGCCTTTCCGAACGCTGACGATGAGCGAAGGCACTTCTATTACCGTCAATGGTGCCATCAGTTTGGGCGGCAGATATTTTGCAGCTGGCGGCGGTCAGCAGGGACGTCCCGTTGGTGATTATGGATACATCAAAATGGCGGATAACAGCTCCATTACCGTCAAGAACGGCGGCAAGCTCTATGCATGGGGCTTTATCTCCGGCAGCGGTTCTGTTCTGGCAGAATCGGGCGCTACGGTGTATGAATTCTATCAGATTGCAGACTTCCGCGGCGGCAGTGCCTCTTCCAATATGGGCAACAAGGTATTCCCATTTTCGCAGTACTTCGTACAAAACATCGAAGTTCCCTTGACGTTGAATGCCGGCGCCAACGAACAGGTTTATAGCGGCGTTTATGCAATGAGCACCACATATACTACTGCTATTAATTTCATTGGTGACACCGGTATGTTCAAAGTGGAATCCGGTAGCTTTACTAAGGATTACGATGAAAAGGCAGATCGTCTTGTATTCACAGTAAACGGCGAGGCGGCATTGAACACGTTGTCGCTAAAGCTTGCGGGCATGAGTGTCAACTCTGCAAGCTATGTGCTGCCCATCACCAATAACGTCACCATCAATATCCAGTCCGGAAATGTGACCATCAATCAGGACGCGGCTCTGCTGGCGGGCGTTGAGGTCAACATTGCCGAAGGCGCTGGCCTGACAGTTGCAAACGGAAAGAATATCTATTTCTATGACAGCGATGAGTGGAACTCCGACAACTTTGTCTGGGGCCCCTGCAAGTTTAAGTCCGTGGCCTATGCGCCGGGTAAGGCATACAACCGCTCCAATAACGACTTGGTTGATGCGAAGATGGATGTGAACGGCAGCGTAACGGCTATTGGCGCCATCTACACCACCAAGGGCGGTGCAAATATCTGCTCCAGCAACGGCACCGGCAAGTACATTCAGCAGGGCGCACCCGGCACGGCGACCGCAACCTATCAGTATAATGCAAATGGCAATAGTGCGGTGACCATCCCCATCACCGCCGCCAAGCTGCACAACGCCGACGGTACCTATACGGAAACCTCGTCCGCAAGCGCTGGCGATGTCATTAACTATGTCAATGGTGTTTGGGGCGGCGAAGCATCCACGGAGCTGACGGTTACCTTTGAAGCAAACGGATCTGAGGAATACCCGGCCGAAGGCACGATGGCCCCGCAGAGCGTAACCGCAAAGAAGGATACGGCGCTGAATGCAAACACCTTCACTCGTGAAGGCTACAACTTCCTGAACTGGAATACGGCGGCTGACGGTACTGGCGACTCCTATGCGGATGGTGCGACTGTTAATCTAACCGAGAACACCACTCTTTATGCCCAATGGGAGGACAATCATTCTCTCACCAAGGTGATCAACAAGAAGGATGCCACCTGCACCGAGTGCGGCTACACCGGTGATACAGTCTGCGCCATCTGCGGCAAGGAAATCACCAAGGGTGAAACCATTCAGATCAAGGGTCATACTGAGGTCATTGACCCCGCAGTCGCGCCGACCTGCACCGAGCCCGGCAAGACCGAGGGCAAGCACTGTGATGTTTGCAAGGAAGTGCTTGTTAAACAGGAGGTAGTCCCTGCGACCGGCCACAAGCCGGAGATTCGCAATGCGGTCGAAGCGACGCTTACGACGCCCGGTTACACCGGCGACACCTACTGCTCTGTCTGCAATGAACGGCTGAAACAAGGCGAGGAAATTCCTAAGACCGGCGCACATATCACTTGGGTAATTGATGGCCAGGTCGTAGCTGAGGAAGATTATCTGAAGGGCACCATGCCTTCCTTCAAGGGCAGCACAGATAAGGCTCCTGACGAGAACTACCGCTACACCTTCACCGGCTGGAGCCCGGAGGTTGTGGTTGCTGAAGAGGATGCCACTTATACGGCACAGTACTCTGCAACTGCACGTGTGTTCTACACCATCACCTTCAACGCCAACGGCGGCGAAGGCGGTATGGAGCCTCAGCGCTTTGAAGTCGGTGTGGACACTGCCTTGAATACCAACACCTTTACTCGTGAGGGCTACAAGTTCATCGGCTGGAACACCGCCGCAGATGGCAGCGGAGCCACCTATGCCGATGCGGGCGCAATTCTTGAACTGACCGGAGATATGACGCTGTATGCACAGTGGCAGATCTGGAACGGCTGGTTTACGGATGTGAACGGCAAGCAGTACTACCAGAACGGCGTACTGCAGAAGACCGGTTGGACCGTCATTGACGGCAATACCTATTATCTGGACACCGAAACCGGATACGCGGCTACCGGAATCACGACACTGGTCCCCAATGGAGCAACGGAAGAAGCCCGCTGCGTCTTCGACGCAAACGGCGTATTCCAGAGCAACGTTACCGGTGTTTACAGCGTCGGAAATGATACCTATTGGCTCAACAGCGGCATCATCGAGGAGGAGGCCGGTCTGAAGCGCGTTGTCAAGGAGAACGGCGAGGTCAACTATTATTACTTCGCGGTTGCGTATAACTTGGAGGAGCAGGACTGGCTTGTGCTTTCGGCGGCTGTCAATGCCGACAATCTGCACGGCGAGAAATGCTGGCTGCATAAGACCAACAACCTGCTTCCGGCGTGGTTCTACGAGTTTGATGAGAATGGTGTTATTCCGCATGAGGATACCAAAATCAACGGTATCCAAAACGTGGGCGGCACACTTTACTACTACATCGACGGCATCAAAGCTCCGGCGGGAATGATCCAAATCGATAACGACATCTATTATGTTAACAGCAAGGCACAGCTGGTATGCGGTCAGGATTATTACTGCTCCAGAACGAATGATTTGAAAGAGCCTGGTTATTACACCTTTGATGCGGATGGAAAGATGGTTCGTCCTTCCCTGAACGGTATTGTCAAGGATGATGACGGCGTGCTGCGCTACTATGTTAACGGCAAGGTGACGTACGTCGGCCTGATCGAAATCAACGGTGACTACTATTACGTTCGCAGCAACGGCGAAGTGGTGACCAATTGTACGTACTACATCACCTGGACGCATGATTTGAAAGAGCCCGGTTATTATGTCTTTGACGCTGAAGGCAAGCTGATTGGTATGCCCAAGAACGGCATTGTCGAGGAAGACGGAACGCTCCGCTATTATGCCAACGGTGAGCCCACCTACGTCGGCTTGATCAAGATTGGCCGCGATTATTACTACGTTAATTCCAAGTGCGAGGTGGTGCACAGCTGCACCTACTATGTCTCCTGGACGCACGGCTTGATTCCTGAGGGCAAGTATACCTTTGATGCGAAGGGCAGAATGATGGATCCACCGGCACCGGAAGATCCTACGAAAAGCGGTATTGTGGAAGAGAATGGAGCACTTTACTACTATGAAAGCGGCGTCAAGGTTTACGCCGGCCTAATCCAGATCGACGGAGATTACTACTACGTCAACAGCTCCTGCAAGGTGGTCACAACGAAGCACTACTGGGTGAATCGACCCAATGATCTCCTGCCCGCTGGATTTTATGACTTCGGCGAGGATGGCAAAATGCTCAATCCGCCCAAGCCGGTTGATCATACGAAAAGTGGCATCGTCACCGAGAACGGCGCGATGTACTACTATGTGGATGGCGTTAAAACCTACGCGGGTTTGATCCAGATCGACGGAGATTACTACTACGTCAACAGCTCCTGCAAGGTGGTCACGACGTCGCACTACTGGGTGAATCGACCCAACGATCTCCTGCCCGCTGGATTTTATAACTTCGGCGCGGATGGCAAGATGATCGAAACGTAACGCAATGTATTTCTATCGGATATCGAGGGGGGATTCTCCCCTTCGGTATCCGCGGCCTGCCCTGAAAGGATCGTATATGAGATTTTCTGTAGTGATACCGATTTTTAATAAGGCGGACACCATTCTGGAAACTGTGAGAAGCGTCCTCGCGCAGAGTTGCACAGATTATGAGATTATCCTTGTGGATGATGGCTCGACCGACAATCTTGAAACGGCGCTTTTGCCGGTTTGCGGAAACTTTCGACTCATCCGGCAGCAGAACGCGGGCGTGTCCGCTGCGCGAAACCGTGGCATCCAAGAGAGCAGCGGGGCGTACATTTGCTTTTTAGACGCAGATGATCTCTGGCTTCCGGAGCATTTGGCGACCCTGAGCAGTGCCATTGACGGCCGACCGGATGCGCATTTTCTCAGTACCATGTATCGGATGACTTATCCGGATGGAACGGTGAAGTCCAAACTGGCGCTGCTGCCGCAGCAGCCGGAGCAGATGTGGATAGAGAATTATTTTGATTTGGTACTGAAGCATTCTACTACATTCATCCACACAGATACCGTGTGTGTCCACCGCACCATTCTGGAAAACCAGCGCTTCGAAGTCGGTGAACGGATTGGCGAGGATACGGATCTTTGGTATCGCATTGCGGCAATCGAACCCCTGTTGTTGATACGCAAGGAGACTGCGATTTATCGGCGTGAGCTGAGTACCGCTACGGCCGGCGGAACGAACAATCTGGAATGGGCGTTTGCACGCCGGGAGATGCAACTAATGCAAGATCCGGCTGTGACGAAAGACAAGCGGCGGAGCATCCGGCTTCTGCTGGATCGGTGGCGCTGTACCTGCTGTCGCCAGCTGCTGCTGAAGGGTGACCGCGCCGGTGCGCGGCGATACTTGAGAATGGTAAAATATCCGCTGCAAAAGCGGTGCGTTTATTGCGCGTTTCTTTGCGCGCTTCCGCAGCCTCTCCTAAAAAGATTGGTGAAACGATAGAAAGCTTGGTTAGAGCAAATGGCGATTTACTTTATTTACTATGGCGTTCTGCTTGCGGTAGGCGTGCTGTTTCAATGGCTCGGCGTCCTGCAAAAGAAGGGCGGGCGCATTTTTTATCTTGTGCTGGTTGCAGCGACGTTGACCATGGTTTCCGGCGCGCGGAGCTTTGATGTTTCCTATGATGGCCGCTCCTATGCATCGGCGTTCCGCACCTTTTCCGAGTCGTCGTGGGTTTCCCCACGGCGATATACCTACTTTATGGAGTATGGATTTTATGTGTTTTGCAAGCTGATTGCGGTTTGCGGCGGCACCGCGCGCACAATGTACTGGGTTACCAGTGGCTTTATTGCTTTTGCCGCATGCAGTTTTCTCTACAAGAATACAGAGCACATTCTGCCAGCGGCAGTTGTACTGCTATCGTTTCCGTATTTATACACTTCGTTTGATTTGATTCGGTATTACATGGCGACGTCCTTTGTGCTGCTTGCTTTCCCGTATGTAACAAAGCACAAATTTCTACCGTACTGCTGCATGATCGCGGCGGCGTGCTTGTTTCATAAGACAGCGGTTATTTATTTGCTGCTGTATTTTTTACCGCTGATTCATTGGAACGGCTTTTCGGTGGCGCTTACATTTTGTGCTACAATCCTTGCGAGCATTTTTGCACATCCAATGGCGGCATTTTTTTCAAAGCTCTTTCGTGACTATACCAGCTATGTATCCGGCATGAACCAGAATTGGATCGGCTCGTTTGCGGGCGGTGTTAAGACTGCCGGCATGTATTTGGTGGTAATGGGTATTGCCGCCTTTGCTTACGGAAACCAGCAGGAAAAAACGTCTGCGCAGAATCGCCACTTGGGCTATGTAGTCCTTACATCTGCCGTATCCGTTATCTTTGTCACGTCCAGTATTGCCGTTCGGCTTCTGGTCACGATGCTGCCGTTTATGAGCGTCGGTCTTGCAGAGCTGCTGCAGGTCAGTGGGAGCAAAAATCCGCGACTTCAGGTGCTTTTGCAGTACTTGACTGTTCTGCTGTGTGTTGCGTATCATTCGTTTTTGGTCTTGAACAACTGGCAGCATATTGTTCCGTATTCATTTGGCGTTTAGAAGCCCAGAGGTGCATTTTGTGAAGAACATTCTGTTTTTGCTCGACTACTATCAAGAGAATAACAGTGCAAATGGGGTATGCTGCCGCAATGTTGCAGAGTGCCTGGCCAAGAAGGAATACGGTGTATTTGTCGGGTGTTACCGCCCGCTGCAAGCGCCTGCGGAACAAATGCAAAATGGTGTTCACGTTATAAAGACGTGGACCATGCCAGACGGCCCCGTGCACAAAACCTTAAAGGGGAAAATATCGGTATATTTGAGATGGCTTGTACCTTTTTCTCGCCGGCCTGCCGCAGCTGTGCGGTCGCGCGAAAAGGCAATCTACCGCTCGGCTTGCAGAATTATTGAAGACAATGGCATCGACACGGTTGTGTGCGTGCACCTTCCCAGTGAAACACTTCTGGCAGGCTGCCGAATCAAGGAGCGGTATCCGCAGGTGTGTGTGTGCGCATATCAGCTCGATACACTTTCCGGCGGGAATTTGCCGAGATTTTTACCGCAGGGATATGCACGTGAGCGGCGGATTGCGTGGGAGCGGCAGATGTTCCGCTCGATGGATCGTGTCATTTTGATGCAGTCAAGCAGGAAGCATCATCTGCGTTATACGCCCCATGAAGCATGGCGCAACAAAGCCGTGTATGCGGATGTTCCGTTGTTTGTGCCGTCTGCCAATGCTACTGTCTGTCGGCATCGGCAGGATGGAGAAGTCAGAATTTCGTTCGCGGGGACGTTATCAGAAGGCCTTCGGACGCCGTATCATATTTTGGAAGTCCTTAATCGGGTGAAAAAATACTCTGTGCACGTTATATTTGCCGGAGCAAATGATTGCCGAAGGAAGAATTATGAAATATACTCTTCCCTAAAGGTCACAGAGCTTGGCTTGGTCGAACATGAGCAGGCGTTGAACTTGCTAAACAATGCAGATGTGCTGCTAAGCATCGGTGCGAAGAACACGGCGCTTCTGTCCGGTAAGATTTTTGAATACATGGCATTGGGGAAGCCAATCCTAGAGACGTTTTGGGATGAGGAGGATGTTACTTTGCCATACTTGGCCAAGTACCCGCTGGCTCTGGAATTGGATGAGCGTACTTCGGATTTGGATGGGCAGGCGGCGTCCGTGGAGGCGTTTTTGGATCGCTGTCTCGACAGCCACATGGATGTATCCCGGCTGTGCATGCTGTTCCGTGAGAATACACCGGCATATTTCGAGGAGCTATTTACAGCCCCAATCCTGTGCAAAGAGGACAAATGATCGATGCAGCTCAATGAGAAATTTCGCAAAAAATTGAACTCCTTATCCGGCAACTCGCGGATTGTCTTAAAGAATTCCGTTGCGGCGATTTTGATTAAAGGCGCGGGAGTTATCATCTCCGTGCTCTCGATGCCGGCTTTTTTGCGGTATTTTGACGACAAAGCGGTTCTCGGCGTATGGTATACGATCCTCGGCGTTGTGACATGGATCGATTTTTTTGATCTGGGCATTGGCAACGGGCTTCGCAACAGTCTGGTCGACAGTTTTACGAATCAACGGCACGAACGTGCCCAGCAGCAGATTTCGACAGCCTATGTGTTGATTGGCATCCTGACCGTACTGATGATGACGGCGGGACTTGTTACTGCCCCACTTCTGGACTGGAACAGTCTGCTCAATATTCGAGCTGAGGTTGTCTCATCCGAGGTTTTAGAGGCAGCGGTGCGGAATGTATTCATCGGGGTAACGCTTCATTTTTTCCTGAAGCTGATCAGTTCTGTCATCTATGCGCTGCAAAAATCGGCATGGAACCATGCGCTGAGCCTAATTGGAAATATTCTTAGGCTTGCGTTTGTACTCTTAGCGCCGTCAACAAATGCGCAGAGCAATCTTCTCATGCTCTCGCGGGCGTATGTTTATCTCGCGTGCTTGCCTTATATGGTCGCCACGGTCGCGGTGTTTGCCACGAAACTGCGGGATGTGCGGCCGCGTGTTCGCATGTTTCGCCGGGATGCGGTGTGTGAGATTGTGGCTGTCGGCGGCGTATTCTTTTTGTGCCAGCTCCTATACATGCTGCTGATGAACACCAACGATTTTTGCATTACATACTTTACTGACCCGGCCAACACGACAGAGTATAATATTTACTTCAAGCTGTTCTCTTTAGCGGGCACTTTGGCACAGGTGGCACTGACGCCTGTGTGGTCAGCCGTGACGAAAGCGTTTTATGAAAAGTCCTATGGCTGGCTGCGGCAGCTGTATCGGAAATGCTTGCTTCTCATGCTGCCCGTGCTCGGAGGGCAATTGCTGCTGGCGTGCCTGCTGCAGCCGGTCGTTGACCTGTGGCTCGGTACAAAAGCAATCCAAGTGCGATATGATTTTGCACTGGTGTTTGCCCTGTGGGGTGTGCTGTTTACGTTTCAGAATGTCCTGTCGACCTTTGCCTGCGGGCTTGGAAGGCTGAAACTGCAGCTCGGTTTTTATGCCGCGAGTGTAGCGGCCAAATATATCTTCTTGATTTTGGCATATCAATATACCGACAATTGGATACTTGTTATCCTCTCGAACGTGATTGTTATGCTGCCGTATTGCATTGCGCAGCATATCCAATTACAAAAGATTTTTGGAACTATGGAGGCAAGCAATGCTTGAACAGAAAATACTGCTCATTACCGGTGGGACAGGCTCCTTTGGCAACGCTGTGCTGCGCCGCTTCCTGACCACCGACATTGCAGAGATCCGCATTCTCTCACGGGATGAGAAGAAGCAGGATGATATGCGGCATACCTATCAGGAGCTGTATCCGCAGTATGCGGAAAAGATCAAATTCTACATAGGCGATGTGAGGGATTACAATTCCATTCTGAATGCGTTCCGCGGTGTGGACTATGTATTTCATGCCGCCGCCCTCAAGCAGGTACCCTCCTGCGAGTTTTACCCCATGGAGGCGGTCAAAACCAACGTGGCCGGTTCTGACAATGTGATCTCCGCATGTGTTACAAACCATGTGAAGAAGGCCATCTTCCTGTCCACGGACAAGGCGGCCTATCCCATCAACGCTATGGGCATGACGAAGGCTGTCATGGAGAAGAATGTGATTGCCCGTTCCAGACAGATGCTGCCTGGAGATCCGGTTCTGTGTTTGACGCGGTACGGCAACGTCATGGCTTCCCGCGGCTCGGTCATCCCGCTGTTCTGCGACCAGATCGACGAGGGGAAGCCCTTGACGATCACGAATCCCAATATGACCCGTTTTATGATGACGCTCAGCGATGCCGTAGACCTTGTGCTTTATGCCTTTGAGCATGGCGAACAGGGCGACCTGTTCGTGCAGAAGGCCCCTGCTGCGACCATCGAGACGCTGGCACAGGCTGTGCTGGAGCTGAAGCACTCCAACCTTGGCACGACGATCATCGGAACGCGGCATGGCGAAAAGCTCTTTGAGGTGCTGGTCACTGCAGAGGAAATGATGCGGGCGGAAGAGCTGCCCGGCTTCTTCCGCATTCCGGCGGACAACCGGGATCTGAACTATGACAACTATTTCAGTAAAGGCAACCCGGAATTCGGCAAGATCGAGCAATATACCTCACACAATACACACCGGCTGAATGTGGAGGAAATGAAACAGCTTTTGCTGAAGCTGAAGCTGTTCGGAGGAACTTGCTGATGAATGTACTGATCACCGGCGCAAACGGATTTGTTGGGAAAAATCTGACGCAGCGCCTTTCCGCCATCAAGGATCACAGAGACAGGACTCGGCCCGCACTGCAAATCGAGGAAATTCTCTTGTGTACGCGGGATACTTCGGCTGAAACCCTGGTGGGCTACTGCCAAAAGGCGGATTTCGTGGTTCACCTGGCAGGCGTGAATCGCCCCCAGAATCCAGAAGAATTTGCAGCCGGAAACACGGACTTCACCCGTACCCTGTTGGAGATGCTTCGGGAAAGCGGCAACCGCTGCCCGGTATTGCTCTCCTCCTCCATTCAGGCCAGTCTGGCCGGACGATATGCCGGAAGTCCCTACGGACAGTCCAAAAAAGCGGCGGAGGAGCTGCTCCTCGCTTACGGCAGAGAAACCGGTGCAAACGGGATGATCTATCGTCTGCCGAACCTGTTTGGCAAGTGGTGCCGCCCCAACTACAATTCGGTGGTGGCAACCTTCTGCCATCATATCGCGCGGGATCTGCCGATCACCGTTTCAGACCCGGCAGTCGAATTGGAACTGGTCTACATTGACGACCTGATCAACGAGATTCTGAACGCCATGGAGGGGCATCCCAACCGGACAGATGGGGCGTATTGCAGCGTTCCGGTCAGTCATCCTGTGACGCTGGGCGAGATCGTCCGTCTACTCCGAACGTTCCGGGAGCAGCCGCAGACGCTTTTGCTGCCAGAGATTCCGGAGGGCAGCTTTGCAAAGAAGCTCTATAGTACCTATCTGTCCTATCTGCCGCCGGAAAAAATTGCGTTTCCGCTAAAGATGAATGTGGATGAGCGAGGCAGCTTCACGGAGCTTCTGAAGACCGCCTCCTGCGGACAGGTCTCCGTCAACATCATAAGACCGGGCGTCACCAAGGGACAGCACTGGCACAACAGCAAGTGGGAATTCTTTATCGTCGTGGCCGGACACGGGCTGATTCAGGAACGCCGGATCGGCTCAGATGAAAAAATCGAATTTGAGGTCAGCGGCGACCGGATCCAGGCTGTTCATATGTTGCCGGGCTATACCCACAATATTATCAATCTGAGTGAAACGGAAAATCTGGTGACAGTCATGTGGGCCAACGAGCAGTTTGACCCCAGACATCCGGATACCTACTTTGAGGAGGTGTAGCAATGGGAAAGCTGAAGCTGATGACGATTATCGGTACGCGGCCGGAAATCATCCGGCTGTCCGCCACGATAAAGTGCTGCGACCGGTACTTTGAGCAGATTCTGGTCCACACCGGTCAGAACTATGACTACACCCTCAATCAGGTATTTTTTGACGATCTTGGCCTTCGGGCACCTGACTATTATCTGGATGCTGTAGGCGATGACCTAGGGGCAACGATTGGGAATATCATCGAGAAGTCCTACAAGCTGATGGTGCGGGTCAGGCCGGATGCGGTGCTGGTCCTGGGCGACACCAACTCCTGCCTTTCTGTGATCGGCGCTAAACGGCTGCACATTCCGATTTTCCATATGGAAGCGGGTAACCGCTGCAAGGACGAGTGCCTGCCGGAGGAGACGAACCGACGCATTGTGGATATCATCAGCGATGTAAATCTCTGCTATTCGGAGCACGCGCGCCGGTATCTGATGGAGTGCGGCCTGCCGAAGGAGCGCACCTTTGTGACCGGCAGCCCCATGGCCGAGGTACTGCACGCCAATCTGGACAAGATCGAAGCGAGCAATGTCCACCAGCGTTTGGGACTGACTAAGGGGCAGTACATTCTGCTCTCGGCCCATCGGGAGGAAAATATCGATACAGACCGCAATTTTGTCCAGTTGTTCACAGCGGTCAATGCCATGGCAGAGAAGTATGATATGCCAATCCTTTACTCCTGCCACCCCAGAAGCAGAAAGCGGCTGGAGGCGACGGGATTCCAGCTGGACACCCGTGTGATCGCCCACGAACCGCTGGGCTTCCTTGATTACAACTGCCTCCAGATGAACGCTTTTGCGGTAGTTTCCGACAGCGGAACGCTGCCGGAGGAAAGCAGTTTCTTCCTGTCTGTCGGTAAGCCATTCCCGGCAGTCAGCATCCGCACCTCCACTGAGCGCCCCGAGGCGCTGGACGCGGGCTGCTTT
>ERZ780135.1068-NODE-1068-length-13964-cov-2.676181_pt1 | contig 13964 bp, 7 predicted proteins | sample MGYA00511946_ERZ780135 | MGnify/ENA primary metagenome ERZ780135 (study PRJEB29588, sample SAMEA2151034) | human gut metagenome | biome: human gut; feature: human-associated habitat; material: faeces | place: Denmark | collected 2008/2010 ... | reverse complement strand
CCTGCATAAAGGATAGCGGTCTGACGGCAGGTGAAAAAGCTTCGGTCACGATGACGTTTACTACGCGTGTTTCGGATAATGTTACTGCCGGAAACCTGCTGGACAACGAACAGATGCAGACCCTGCGTGTGATTGTGGCGCGCTCGGGTACGAATGCTATTATTTATAATGTGAGTTATCAGATTCAGCCTGATGAAACGCAGAAGACTATCCGCTTCTCGGAACTGACTGTCAAGAAGGAGGGCGAAGATATTGATTTTTATGCTATAGCCAATGAACAGGCGTTCTTGAGCGGCGGGGAGAGTCTGGAGGGAAAGAATGTGAATCTGGGTGCGCTGAAAGCACGTATTCTTACTGATAAAGATTTCAATAACCCTGCTTTGAGTCTGATTCCTCAGGCGGCTTTCACGACGATCAAGGTGGGACCGAATGAGCAGAAAAAGGCTTCGATGAAACTGCTTTTCCCGCTTGTCAAAGTAGTGCTGAATTTCGATAACCAGACAGGAGAGTCTGTCGGTCTGACGAATGTACAAATAGATGGTACTGCAGGTCAGGGATATTTGTTCAAGGATGTTCACCCTGAATATCCGCAGGCAACTGCAGGTATGGGGACAGTAAAATTTGGAACGGATGGTGCGCTGACAGTACCTGCCGGAGAGGTTGCCGATGTGGCGCCGTTCGTACGCTATCTGTATCCGTGGAATCATGACGATGGCTGGAAGCTTACTGCTACCTGGGGAAGTTCGCCTCACGAAGCGGTGTTCAAGGTGAACAATGAAGTGTTGAAGAAGCTGCAGCACGGACAGCAGCTGAACGTGAATGTCTTGCTGATAGCCAACAGCCTGAAAGTATCGCTTACGGTAAGTGACTGGACGGTAGACGATCAGATACTTGATTTCTCTACCGAGTTCAACGGGTTGCTGAATCCGGCTTCGGCAGGCAGTGTGAAGCTTACCGCCGATAAGGGTGCGGTGGCCGTAGCTACTGACAATGATGGAACCCAGAGAGAAGCAACGTTCTCGTTCAAGATGTTCTCGCCCGAAGGAGTAAGATGGACTGCTCACCTGGAGAATACATCCGAGTTTGAGTTGACCGGTACTACCTCCGGTTATGGAGCCAAAGATGCTGTGGATGTTACTTTCGGCGTGAAACCGAAATTCGAACATGTTGCGACGGATGCGAAAAGTGTCAAACTGTACATCACGGTGGAACAGCCGTTTGGTGGAGCAGGGAGTGACGGTATTCAGGTGATCAATCCGGAGGAAAACGGGGTATACCGCTTCCCGGGTACATCAACGGAGATTCTTATACAGCAGGTCAGTGAGTCGGAATTCGACGGACTGACAGGAAGTGTGTCTATAAAACAATAAAGGAGGGCTGAGATATGAAGAAGCATGGATTAGTTTATAGTATGGTTGCCTTGTTGGCAGTGTTGTTGCCGGCATGTACAGCTGATGACGATCTGGCTCCGGCAGTGAAGCCGGCAGAAGGCCTGACTATTACGCTGGAAACTCCCGGGGTCTTGTCGAGAGCTACTACCGAACCCGGCAGTAATGACCTGAATGAAAATATCATCAGCCAGGCGCAGTTGCTGATTTTCAACAGTGAAGGGATAAGGACACCCGACGGATACCGTTCGCTTGAGTTTACTGACGACAAGACGGAAGCGGTGATTGCTACCGGCGACTGGAAAAACAATACTCAATTGTTCGACAAAGGTCCTGACGAAATGTACGATATCTATGTCGTGGCGAATGCGCACGAAGGCAGCATATCGCTGAAGGATGTTACGACACTGGACGGTCTGCTGAATGCCGTGGATAAGGACGTGGATGTCTGGAAGATGGAAAATGCGGATATCGCTTTCGAACCGGAGTATACCGGCAAACGTTTTGCCATGAGTGGAGTGAGCAGAAGTTTTGCGCCCAATAGTAAGGACGATGAATGTACGATTTCCGTGCAGATGGAAAGATTGGCTGCCAAAGTGGAAGTAAACATTACCTTCAGCAATGAGTTTAATAAAAAGTTTACGCCGACAGGATTTTACAGCAGCCTGCGAAACTATGCTACGCGCGGCTTGTGGCGTAGCGACAAGGAAGTAAACTTAAAAAATACCGACCGTGGTATTGCCGGAAACGGAGCGGAAGATCCGATGGTTGCTGCACTGGAAAAGAATTTTGAGGCAGGCACTGCCAAGCTGGTGCTTTACACTTATCCCACGAACTGGGGAGGTGATGTGCTGCAGGAAACATTTGTGCTGCTGAACATGCCCGGATACTATACGGAGGAGGGTGCAGCATCAGGAGAACTTAAGGAATCCAACTATTACAAGATACCGGTCCGTCTGGGAGATGTGACGGCACATCAGCTGAACCGGAATACCATTTACCGGGTGAATGTAACGATTGACCGGATGGGACAGCCGCAGGTAGACAAACCGGTTGAACTGAAACCGGCCTATGAGGTGATACCGTGGACAACGGTGACCATTGATGTGGATGGCGGCAACCTGAACTATCTGGAGTTGCTGAAAGAGGAAATCATCATGAAGAATATCGACGAATCGCTGGAGCAGTATTTCACCTCTTCTTCGCCGGTGACAGCCAGCATTACCGAAGTGTATTACTACGACAAGTATGGAGCGAAGCAGACTATTCCACGTAACAATTATGGTCGTTATGGCATTTCGGCATCTCCTGAATCGGGCAATTTCGGAAACCTGACGGTAGATTCGAACATACCTACGAATAACGGTATCCGCTACATCAAGGTGACGGTGACTAACGAACAGGGACTGAGCAAGGAGTTTACGGTGAAGCAGTATCCGCTGGAGTATATCGTGACTGTGCCGGGATGGTATTCGTACCGCACGGATAACATATGTGGCGGAAAGGTTGTGAACTGGGAGGCCGGTCCTTTTGATAAAGATTTGCCTAAACCTGTTACGTCGGATAATAATTTTAGTTCAAAGGTGTATAATGAGACTAAAAATAAGATATATACTTATAAGTTTACTAGGGAAAGTAAGAAGGATCCTTGGAAAGTTACTCAAGGCTCTGATCAGGGTGAACAAAACAACAACAAGATGTATTTTGTCCGTATAACCAAGACTTCCAATAAGTATGTGCTTTCTGTTCCTGCCATGGATGAGGGTGGATATACAGAGTTTTCGCCGGAAAACAACAAACTGGTAGCTCCTGCCTTTATGATAGCTTCACAGCTGGGTACGGTTTCTCCGCAATCGTTTCCTTCTGCTAAAAAGCATTGTAAGGAGTATGCCGAGAAATCTCTTGCAGGAGAGGTATATGATGACTGGCGTCTGCCGACAGAAGCGGAGTTGGAGATTATTGACTGGTATCAGAATACCGACGGTTCGGTAATCGACGAAGTGCTAAGCGGAAAGTATTATTGGGCGGCATCTGGCAAGGCTTACGAAACTCAAAAAGGAACGGATGGTGAAAAGAATGATGCTTACATCCGCTGCATCCGTACAGTGAAAGCCAATGAACCTATTGTGGAAGATAAAGAATAAAGGAGGTCTGTTATGAAACGATGGAAATATATAATAATCAGTTTGTTGGCTGTGGTATTTGCGGCCTGTCAGGATGATATGCCGGTAAACAGACCGACAGGAGGTGTGGATGCCGACGGTAATGTGCGCCTTTGCTTCCTGACTGAGATTCCCGACATGGAGCAGGTACAGACACGTGCGGTAGATCCGGACGGATATGGGGTGAACTCACTGTGGCTGTTCTGTTTCGACCAGTACCGTCACTATATCGGTCGTGTGCAGGCGGAAGTCAGCCAGACAGGTTCTTCGGAAGATAAATTGAGCGGTAGTTTTACGGCTACCATACCGGGAGCAACGCGTCATCTGCACTTCATTGCCAACCTGAATGTGAACGACTTTGAGGATACTCCGAATCTGGGACGGTTGGATACGGAGGTCATTCCGCAGTTTACTACTACCTCGGGTTTGCTTTGTTACTGGGGATACAAGAGTTTTGCTTCGGAAGATGCTTTGACAAGTTTTGCTGGTGGAACAGACACCAAGGTGAGCATGTTCCGCAATCAGGCACGTATCCGCTATCAGCGATCAGACGGTGGCACAAACTTAAGTATCAAGGGTATGGCTATCATGAATCAGTATTCGCGGGGTACGGTAGCTCCGTTCAACCGGAATGCGGGTGGGGATGATCCGTTTGCATTTGTCAGTGCGTCGGATATCAAGGAACCTACGCTGTGTGCCGACGAGGATGTGTTGGTGGCTGTTGATCCTTCGGACGTTTCGCAGTTTGGAGGTGGTAGTGTGGGACGGTTTGTGTTCGAACATGCCAACAAAGCGGACGATCCGATGTATCTGATTTTCCGTATCAATACAAGCGGCGGCAGTGAGGATGACGGAAACTGGAGTAAAGACGACCGCTACTACAAGATAGCGCTGGTAGATGATTTGGGTAATCAGCTGCCGGTTCTGAGAAACTATGACTATGTAATCAATTTCAAGGGAATACCTGCCAACGGAGGATATACTACTTTTAAAGAGGCAGTAGCCGGTGCGGCAGCAAACAATGTGTGGGTATCTATCGACCCGACGATTCCTGCCATTACCGACGGACAAAGCAGCCTTGCCGTAGTGGGAGAAACAACCCGCATCATTACGCAGGCTTCGCTGTTGACGGGTGGAACATATAAATTGGAATACCACTGGTACGACGGTACGAAGTCAGGTATTGTCCCTGAAGTGACATGGGTGCAGAACAGCGGTATTGCTGAAGCCAAGATTGACAATTACTTTACGGCTGGAACCAGTCTGGATAATCCGGGTACGGGTATCATTACGATTAAACCGACAAATATCGGAAATCCGCAGTACGGTATCCTGCAGATCAAGGCAGGTAAGTTTGTGCGTACGGTGAAACTGATTTCGCTGTCGAACTTCTCGTTTACGCCGGTATGGACTTCTTCCGGTCTGCCGATGCAGTCGGGTGAGCCGGTAGCGATTGTCTTTACCATTCCGGACAACTTTCCGCAGGAGCTTTTCCCGCTCGACGTGAAGGTTGCCTGTAACTTGTTCGATGATGACGGAACGAATGTAAATATGGCTGGACAGCAGACTTATCTGGATGTGGTGGTGGAAGAGTGTAAGTTTACAGTCATGGAAGATGGACAGGAAAAGACTTATGAGCGCGACTGGCCGCACAAGTATGTCTATACGGTAGACCGTCCGGGGTTGCACCGTGTAAACTTCAAGACGCTGATTGATAATTATCATCCCAATACAGGCGAAGATCCGCGCATCGAGTTCTTCCTGGAGGCAGAAGCGTTTACTACCGTGCGAAGCCTGATTTACATGCATGAAAATGAAACGAATTATCGTATTGCTCTTGGTACAGTTGGTACAGGTAATAATCTTGAATGGGCTGAAGGAAATTCGGCTGAGGTTGTGGTACCTCCGGCTGCCGGACAGCAGTTTGACCTGCACTTCAAGTTTTACAATGGTACAACTGCAATGCAGCCAACTCCAGGTGATGTGTTACGCATTTATATGAATGTTAATAAAATGAAGCCAGTAACCACGGGGCAGGATTTGAGTGCAGAGCCTATTTGGGATCCGGACAAGGGGTATTATTATACGTATACGGTTCCTGAAACGCTAAGAGATAATTATAATACTGAAGGTGTAGTGATACCAGTACGGACACAGACTTCCGACTGTAATACCTACCTGAGAGTTTCGTCGCAGCTGAATGCTGACGGTACGTTCCCTAAAGATATGAAAGTATATCGTTCGGCTATCCTGACCATTTCGAATGCCGAAACGTATAACTTCGGAGTTAAGCTGAATGGCAGTGAGGATCTGAAAATGCCATACGGACCCGGACAGGCTGTAGCGATGCAGGTAAGTTTTCCGCAGGAGGTGCTGACGTACCGTCAGGAAGGTTTTACGGGATTTATCGCTACCAATACGTTGGAACCTGCTGCCGGTGAAATCCGACTGACTGCTGTGGAAGGAGGATATACCTTTGCAGCTACCGTAAGTGACATGACGTTCCAGTTCGTAACGCGTGATGTGGCTTGTGAAGAGGAGATTACGGTAAGCGAACTGGGTAATCAGGTAGCCTTTTATCCGAAAACGGTAGCTATCAGCAACACGCGTCTGACAGGAAAAATTGCACTGAAAAGTGGTGTGTTCGATCAGGCTAATCCGTTTATGTCGCTCGAACGTGAAGATGGTACGCGTATCGGTGTGCTGAGCGTAGTTGCACCGGATAAGGGTAATACCGGAACCTTTACGCTGGAACTCCGTACAGAATTCAAGCTGGATATGGATGAGCGCGTGTATATAAAATATTCACCGATGACTCCGGGTGACGAACGCCTCTTCACAGCACTTACTTCTATCAGAAGTATGCAGGAGCATCCAGATGATGAGATTCTGTTACAACAACGGTAAGTAGAGAGAGATTATCAACGGGGTGTGAACCTTACGTTTGCGGTATCGCGGCGTGGTTCACACCCCGTTTTTTGATTTGATATTCCAGGCACTATTTTTTCTGTAACTTCATGGCCTGTTCCTGTCCCGCGGTTATTGCTGCGCGCTGTTTCTTTAAAAAGAAACCCGCCATTGACGTGAATTTGTCAATGACGGGCAAGTGGATATATATGATGTAATGATATAGCCGATTGTCATTATCTTTTTCCTGATCCGCCGCAATCGGAGCATTTACCTGAACCATGGCAGTAACTGCATTTTCCACGTCCGTTACAAGCTGTACAGACAATGTTCTGACCAAGATTACGTACAATGCCGCTACCGTTACAATAACCGCATTTACCAGAACCATGGCAATAGTATTTGTCTGCGGTTCCACTCATTGACGAACATTTTCCTGAACCGTGGCAACGTTTACACATCGAGCTTCCTGTAGAACTTCCGGAAGAAGAACCGCTGTAGGAAGATCCATTTTCCTGATATGTGCCGTATGTTCCTGCTGCCTGGCTATTACTCATCGTTCCTAATGTCTCGCCTACTGTACCGAGTATGTTTCCGATGGTGCTCCATCGCTTACTTCTGCGCTGGGCTTTTACACTCTTAAGGTTCTGCTTTGCCATGTCGTAGGTAGGACAGGCTTGCAGTGCATACTCATAGCATGCTTTGGCATTGTTCAGGTCACCCAGACTTTCGTAGAGTACTCCGAGGTTGTTCAAAGCCGGAGCCTTGTAACCATAACTGTTGTATGGATCGGCCTTAATGACTTGCATATACCTGTCGTACTTGGTCTGTGCCTCTGTGTCGGGAGTGTTGTAAGCTAAGTCGAACAGTTCCTTTATGCTTGCAGCTTTGTTGTTGGTTGATGCCTGAGCATTATTTGTCTGGTTATTATATTCACTCCATTTATGATAACCCGTGTTGTCTTTTATGGTAAATTCTCCATCCGAGTAAAAGCAGGCTTCGAAAACCGGAGGTACAATTTCGTTTCCGTTAATGTCGCATGCTCCTTCTTTTCCGTCTTTTTCGGTTGAGAACCAATATGGCTCACCGTCTTTACCGCCGAGCAAACAGGTGTTGTCGTATTTACTGTTGTCTAATATTTCCTTACCGTCTTGTGTATAGTACTCCGTCTTATAAATGATACCCGGTTTGTCGGAGTGATATAATCCTGAAAGATAAGGTGGCTTGTACAGGACGAAATCGTATTTCTTCGATAAAGGGATAAGGCATTTCCCGTCGGTTGATTCGGCTCCATAAAAACTGCCGGATGTCAGTTCGTACCATTGGAAGCCGTCTTCTTCTGTTTTTAATTCTTTTTTCACCTCCTGTGCGTGGATACTTCCCAAAGTAAGAATGAGGAGGATAAACATCAAAACTTTCTGCATAATTTTAAGAAAAAATTCAAGCCCTCCAGCTGCCGTAAGGGTATTAGGACTGTCGAGTAATCGTGGAGCTGTAAATGTCGCTGTTTCGGGACATTTCCGATTCGGACGCAAAGTTAATATTTTTTAATCAGGCAGTTCCCTTTTATTATCTATAATATAGTGTTTGTATATTTTTTTGTAAATGAATTCAGTAAAAATGCTTGAACCGGTTCGTGAAAGTGTACAGGGCATCGGGCTTTTTTGTCTGCACGTTTTTTGAGGAATCAGGCATATGAAAGGAATCTGTAACTGATACGAGAGGTGTGTATGCTGCATCGGAAACTTAACGGCGGGCTTTCTCGTCGATAACTTCAAAGTCGGCAGAAAGTCCTTCATCGCTGTTGGTTCCTAGCCAAAGCGTAAACTCTCCCGGCTCTACGACTCTTTTCATGTCGATGTTCCAGAAAGCTAAATCGGATATCGGCAGTTGGAACGATACGGTTGTACGTTCTCCGGGTTGCAGTGTGACACGGCGGAAGCCTTTCAGTTCTTTTACGGGGCGGGTTACTGAACCCACTTTATCGCGGACATACATTTGAACAACTTCTGTTCATTCCCGTTGGCCGCTGTTGGTCAGTTCGACCGAGGCTGTCAGAGTTTCGCCCTGCCTGAGAGTATGGGAAGAAAGGTGCAGGTTGCTGTATTTAAAAGTAGTGTAAGACAATCCATAGCCGAAAGGAAACAAGGGACCAAATCCGGCATCCATATAAAATGAGGTGCTTCCTAAGGTTACTTGTCCCACTTCAAGAGGAATGTCGTCAATTAACGTTTCGTTGCCGTTGGGAGCGCGTCCGGTATGGTTGTGTGCATAGTAAATGGGGAGTGGGCCTACCATTTTGGGAAGAGAAACCGGGAGTTTTCCGCCGGGCACTGTTTTTCCGAACAAGATGTCGGCCAGTGCCGGTCCTCCCATCGTTCCCGGATGAAAGGAGTAAAGAACGGCATTGGATGCTTTCACTTCATCGGCAATGGTCAGCGGTCGTCCGGCCATTACAACCATGACCAACGGTTTTCCGGTTTGTGCCAGAGCCGCGATGAGCTGTTTTTGCGCTCCACGCAGATCCAGGTCGGCGAGTGACCGTGCTTCTCCCGAAAGGAAGGATTCTTCACCGACAAAAGCTACCACCGCATCGGCACGACGAGCGGTTGCCACTGCTTTGGAGATTCCTTCTGTACGCTTGTCGCGGCTATATGCCAGACCGGGTTCGTAAATAATCTGTACTTGCTTGCCGTACATCTCACGCAATGCTGTCAGAGGAGTTTGTGTGTGCGATTTTTCTCCATCGAACACCCAAGTACCCAGCTGGTCGTGAGGTGCGTCTGCCATAGGGCCTATGACTGCCAGCGTGTGTACGTTTTTACCAAAAGGCAATACTCCGTCAGTATTCTTCAGCAAAATGGCAGATTGTCCGGCTGCTTCTTTTGCTTTGGCCAGATGTTCGGGGGCGTACTTCACCGATTGGTCGGTCGTCACATAAGGATGTTCGAACAGGCCCAGACGGAATTTCAGTCGCAGAATGTTGCGCACCGCATTGTCGATGCTGGCTTCGCTCACTTTTCCTTCCTCGACCAGTGCTTCCAGATGTTCAATAAACGAAGCACTTCCCATTTCCATATCTACACCTGCATTGACCGCTTTCATGGCTGCCTCTTTGCGATCCTTACAGAATCCGTGAGCTATCATTTCGGTGGTTGAAGTCCAGTCGGTCACTATCATGCCGTCAAATTTCCATTCGTTGCGGAGTATGTCTTTTAATATAAAGCTGTTACCGGTTGAGGGCACTCCGTCGTTATCGTTAAACGAAGTCATAAACGTGGCACATCCTGCTTTTGCTGCTGCTTCGAAAGGTGGAAGATAGACGTTACGTAACAGGCGTTCGGGGATGAAGGTAGAGTTGTAGTCTCTTCCGGCTTCGGAAGCTCCATAGCCAGCAAAATGTTTGGCACAAGCCGCTATCGAAGTAGGACTGTTCAGAGAGTCTCCTTGGAATCCTTTAACCATTGCTACGCCCATTACCGCATTCAGGTAAGGGTCTTCTCCGCAACTTTCAGCTATGCGTCCCCAGCGGGCATCGCGCGATACATCAATCATGGGAGCAAACGTCCACCGGATTCCGTCGGATGAGGCTTCAATGGCGGCAATGCGTGCTCCTTCTTCCACCAGTTGAGGGTTGAAGGTGGCTGCTTGTCCCAGAGGAATCGGAAAGATAGTCTTGTAGCCGTGAATGACATCGCGCGCCATCAGGACTGGTATGCCCAGACGTGACTCTTCTACCGCTGCTTTTTGTATCTGGTCTACGACTTTTGCATCGGTTATATTCAGGAAAGAGCCTATCTTTCCTTCTTTCGCCATTGTTACCATTTCATCAACATTACCTGTTGAAGTTAACTGATTCATCTGTCCGATTTTTTCCTGAAGAGTCATTTGGCCTAACAATTCTTCTACCCGGCTTTCTATAATGTCTTGTTTCTGGCTCTGCAGTGAGCAGGCACTGAGAATAACCGCAGTCAGGCAATTCAGGATTAAGCTAGAATATTTCATCGTTTTCTATGTGTTTAAGGTGTATAAGTAAATTTTCTCTTTAAGACGTTAGTCTTGTTTTTACTTCCTCCCCATCCTGCAGGCGATTTCTTGATGCCGCCTGAATTAAAGAAGATTTGTGAAAGGTTGAGTTGTATCCGTATGGGCCATAAAGGTATATAATGTTATTTAATTTGACAAATGCTGACGGATGTAATAAATGTAGAGAAATCGAACCCGGATTGATCCGGGGTAAGACGGACTTATAATTTTATAAGGTTAAAAAGTGTGAATGGGATTGGCGGGCTAAAGGAAAATACTGGTTTTGCCAATCGTTACATTTATGCGTTGATTTTAGAAGTATAGTAGGTAATTTGTGGGTATTTAAATGATTCTGTAACTTATATAGGCAATTATCATGGCAGGCGAAGAGCCGGATCCGGACATGCTTGCCAAGAGTTATGCACAGGAAGCCGACCTGTACTTTGACGGGGTGACCGACTGTATCAACCTGGACGATATCAGCAGCAACGGTGAAAATACAGGTGGTATTGCAGGATTTAATGCTGGTAATGTCTTTTCGTGCACCAACGAAGCTGCTGTTGCAGGTAAGAACTTTGTGGGCGGAGTTGTCGGCTTCAACGAAGAAGGCTATGGCAAGATCCGTTTCGGCCTGAACAATGGTAGTGTTACCGGTACTGACGGTTTTGTAGGAGGTATTGCCGGTTCATCGTATGGTACTATCTCTGCTTCACGCAACAATGCAAAAGTTACCGGTACAAGCGTTACCGGAGGTATAACCGGCGGTATGGCTGCATACGGATATGTGCTGGCATGTGCCAACTACGGCGAAGTGGAGGGTACGGAAAATGTCGGCGGCCTGGTAGGAGAAATGCGCCAGTCGGGTCTGATAGAAGCTTCCTTCTCTGTAGGAGAGGTGAGCGGAAACAGCAATGTGGCTGCTATTTGCGGTGTCATGACTGAAATGAGCGGTGAATGTGGTGTTCTGGCAAGCTATTGGTCGGGCAGCGACCTGAAGGCTGTGGCCGTTGCTCAGGACGTGTCTATGGAAGTGTATTATTTTAGCGATGGTACTACCGTTCCTCAGGGGGCAACAGCAGGATGGCCCGACGAGTCACAAAACGAAAACTGGGGAGTTAGCACGGATGGAACAAATTCTAAATGGTGGAAGAATCTCGGTACAAACGGAAAGACTGAGTATCCCAAACTGTGGTGGGAGGAATAAAGAAATCATTATATAATATCTGACTGACACGGGGTGTGAACCTTACGTTTGCGGTATCGCGGCGTGGTTCACACCCCGTTTTTTTGTGGGTATGCTGCATCGGAAACTTAACGGTGGAGGCCTGGACGCTTTTTCAGAATCGGATGAGGAAAAAATAGATTGAAAGAAACTTTCTGAGGATGATATGACTGTTAAAAGCAAGAAGTCCCAGTCGTAATGACTGAGACTTCTCTAATTCCTTTTTATAGTGCAGATGCGACGACTAAGCTCGCACGGGCACTTTCGTATTGCAAAGGTAAGCATTATTTTTTATTCCGCCAAACAGTAGGGCTGTTCAACATTCGAGTTTAGAAGTCTGTGCCACAACTTTTTTAGCTTCATCTGTCTGAATGGAGCAGACAAGATTATGGATTTCGTTCTCCAATTCCGTTTTTCGGGTTTGTGAGATGCATCCCAGAATATATCTTACAACATCTATGCCACCTTTAATGTTGTGTCTGCAATCGGCAGAAATGTCAGCAGGCAAGCGCTTAATACCTCTGGGAAAGTCCATGCGGTAGATGCAGCCTCCGTGTGCACATTTGTTGCGAAGGACACGAATTGTTTCCATATAATTGTAAAAAACACCTCTTGAACAGCCATAGGCATTGGCTACCAAATCTTTTGCATCCGTCTCTTTCAACGAATCATATAATGTAATGATATTGCCGATTGTCATAAACTCTATGGTTTTCCATGCCGGAGCATATATCCCCGGATGATTTGCATGGTGATGCTGGATTATGGGATTTTTACGCATAGCAGCATAGACCTGCTCTTCAAAGGCATTTACAAAATTGGATGTTACATATTTACGGTTGACAAACCAGCAAGGATCGTCAATATACCGGAGTGATATATTGTAGATGAATTTTGTGCGGATATTGACCTCGATACGGTCGAGAGCGTTAAGCAGAAGTCTGCGGAGTCTGGTATCAAACTCATAAAGATCATACACACTCTTGAATGTTGTGCCCGGTTTTAGCTTATGGTCACGGTGTTCCAGACATGGGAATTTTATCTCATAAGGAAAAGAATAGAATCCTAGCCGATAATAACCGACGTCAAGAAGAATTTCTTTTGCTTTCTCCTCATCATCAAACATCATACCGTTTGATTTAAGTTGGGCAATTTGCTGGTCTATCGTATATGCTTTTTCCATTGCTGTTTTTAATTGAAAAACAAATTTACTCTTTTTTATGAAAACAAGCGCCTTTTGTTGTGCTTTGATTTTATCTGCTGGCAATATGCTGTGCCGTGCAAAGCTATTTTCATAGCATTCTTCTTATTCTTTTTAAGACATAGCCAGGTATTCACACCCCGTTTTTTTGTGTATGCTGCATCGGAAACTTAACCGTTTTGAAACAGGATTGCCACATGCGCGTTTCTGTTTTTGAAATACGCTGCCTTTAATTTTGCGCAATGAAAATTAAGGATTTTTAATTGCTTGGAAAACGCTGGTTGTCATGTAGATAGCTGGTAATGAAAAGGTAAGGAACAGGTTGGGAAAATTTACAATTTAAAAATAAAATGAAAAAATTTGCAGCGTATTTACTTTGGTTTTTGCTGATTGCTGTCTTGCCGCTGATGGCGTGCAGCAACGATGGAATGACGGAAGCTGTAGCGGACAGCTTTGATGTACAGTTTGAATGCCCTTCGCTGATAGAAGTGGCCAAGGGAGGGGAATATACGTTCCAGGTGACCGGGAGTAACAAGCCGGCGGAATCGGACGTGATTATTCTGGAATCGACAGGGGGAATCTCGTATACCTGTGTGCTGGTGAGTGTTTCGGAAAACAGTTTTACCATAAAGCTTGCCGACGGATGCGAAAGCGGTACGTACCGGGTGTTCATCAAGCGTGGTGACCGCAAGAAACAGATTGGTACTACCTATATTAATATAGTAGAGGGAATTGATTTCACGCCGGATGCCGGAACGACGGTGTACGGGGTGGTATCGACAGCCGACGGTCCGGTGCAGGGTGTTGTGGTATCGGACGGTGTAGAGGTGAGCGTGACCGACGAACGGGGTATCTACCAGCTTCAATCGGAAAAGAAATGGGGGTATGTGTTTATCTCCGTTCCTTCGGGGTATGAAGTTCCTGCCGAGGGAGTCTTGCCTCAGTTCTACCAGATGATGAAGGGGGATGGCACTGCGCATACAGGCTGCACGCATCGAAGACAAGGGTGTGGTAGAGGTGATCTATTTCTCGGAAGACTTTGAGTGGCTGTTGCCCTG
>ERZ780135.1059-NODE-1059-length-14051-cov-3.673049_pt1 | contig 14051 bp, 10 predicted proteins | sample MGYA00511946_ERZ780135 | MGnify/ENA primary metagenome ERZ780135 (study PRJEB29588, sample SAMEA2151034) | human gut metagenome | biome: human gut; feature: human-associated habitat; material: faeces | place: Denmark | collected 2008/2010 ... | reverse complement strand
TTTTGGAGAGAATCTGTGATGAGTTAGACTGTGACTTTGGTGACATTATTCACTATGAAAGGAACAAGGATGGTGGAAGCAATGAACTATAGTGCTGGTCTAATTTCTCAGTCTTTTTGGTTTGTAGAGATAAAGAAGATAATCAATTTAATAAACGATAGAATGTCTGAAGATGAAATAAAAAAGTTATGTATAGATGAAAATTTGTTCGGTGCTATAAAAGAATATAGAGCAAAAAGAATTTACAGATACATTTGGAATAGAGTTCAAAAAATGGACAAGACACTGATTGACTTGTTTTGTACTTCTGACTTGGCAACTCAGAAGGTAATCAATTTGATTGCCATTCTCAGGTCAGACCGATTGTTCTTTGAATTTATGTTTGAAGTGTACCGTGAAAAAAATATACTTGGTATTCCGATAATCGAAGATGCAGATGTAAATATTTTTTTCAAGAATAAAGAAATTCAAAGTGAAGATATTGCAGTTTGGACAGATGGTACAAAACGCAGGCTTCGCTCGATATATTTTAACTATTTGACAGATTCGAACCTTTTAATGGTTGTTGATAAGAAGAAAACAATAACACCGCCAATTCTTGATATTGCTTTACAACGTTATCTTGAAGTGTGTGGAGAGAGTGCAATGATTAAGGCAATTACAGGGGTGGACTAAATGATGTCGCTTGACGAACGATTGGATAAAGCAGAAGAAATGATACAAAAACCCTCGTTTAGAGAGAACAAAGGGTTAGGTAATGAAGTCGGATACTATATCTTTGATTACCCGGCTGAAAAAGAATTGTATATCCGTGAGAGGATAGAATACATCAAGAAAAAAAGTGAAAACTCAGATGATGATTTCAAAGTTGTAGTGTTTGACCTTTACGACATTATGATTGATATTCTTATCAAAAAAGGATATTTAGAAAAGTGTTATCAGTTTGAAAAGACAAAAGGCTTTGAGAGAGTATCAAAATCTATCAGCAATATGTTGAGGATAACATCATCAGACAGTCTGATAGTTAATCATATCAGGGATAATACGCCGGAGAAAGCAGTTGTGTTTATTACCGGTATAGGAAAATGCTATCCAATATTGCGTTCACATACGGTACTGAATAATTTACATCAGGTCATAGATAATGTTCCGGTAGTGCTGTTTTATCCGGGCAATTATGACGGTCAGGAACTGGTGCTGTTTGGAGAGATAAAGGACGATAACTATTACAGAGCATTCAAGCTCGTGGATTAAGAGGAGAGGAAATTATGATTATCAAGAATATGTTTTCAAAGCCTATCGACAGAGATATTAAAGGAGTAATCAAAGTTGGACAAGATGACGATGCAAATATTAAGCAAGAGCTTGAAGAATATGTTGTGACAAGAGAACTTCAGAAGCATTTTTCTGATTTCTTTGCAAGCTATAAGAGAGGAATTACCGGAAATACAGACAAGATGGGTGTGTGGATTTCCGGATTCTTTGGAAGTGGTAAATCTCACTTCCTGAAGATTTTATCCTATCTCCTTGAAAATAAAGAAGTTGGCGGTAAGAAAGCGATTGATTACTTCGTAGATGATAATAAAATTTCTGACCATATGGTGCTTGCAGATATGAAACTGGCAGGTACGATTCCGACGGATGTTGTCCTTTTCAATATTGACTCTAAAAGCGAAGTTAATGGCAAACAGTCTAAGGTTGCCATTGTTTCCGTATTGCAGAATGTGTTCAATGAAATGCAGGGATTTAGTGGTTCTAATCCGTTCCTTGCAGATTTGGAACGCAACTTGACGGAAGAAGGAAAGTACGATTTATTCAAAGAAAAATTTGAGGATAGTTTTGGTTCTGCTTGGGAGAAATCACGCAGCGACTTTGATTTCATTCAGGACGATGTGGTAGAAGTTCTTGATGATATTGGTTTTATGAGTGTAGAAGCCGGTAGAAATTTTTGTGAAAAAGCTACCGGTGAATATACATATAAGGTTGAGGATTTCGCCAGACTTGTTAAGAAATATCTTGATAAAAAAGAGAGCAATCATCATATCGTATTCCTGATTGATGAGATTGGACAGTACATAGGCGATGATTCCAAACTGATGCTGAATCTTCAGACCGTAACAGAAGATTTGGGTACTGCCTGCGGCGGTAAGGCTTGGATTATCGTAACAAGTCAGCAGGATATTGATTCGATTACAAAAACAAAAGGAAATGATTTCTCGAAAATTCAGGGACGTTTTGATACCAGACTTTCTCTTTCATCTGCCAATGTAGATGAGGTTATCAAAAAGAGAATCCTTGAAAAGAACGAAGCAGGAAAACAGACACTTACACTGCTTTATGATGATAAGGCGACAGTCATCAAAAACCTCATTCTGTTCAACGATGGTGTTGAAAAGAAATTATATTCTGACAGAGAAAATTTTGCGGACATCTATCCGTTTATTCCATATCAGTTTAATTTACTTGGAAGTGTTCTGACTTCCATTCGTACTCACGGTGCATCCGGTAAGCATCTGGCAGAAGGCGAGCGTTCTATGCTTGCGTTGTTCAAAGAATCTGCCGTAAAGGTTATGAACGATGAGCCGGGAACGATTGTGCCATTTAATATGTTCTATGACGCCCTTGAGCAATTCCTTGATCATTCTCATAAGAGTGTTATTTCCCGTGCCTTAGATAATGAGTATCTGAATCCAAATCACGAAAAAGAATGTTTTGATGTTAATGTACTGAAAACACTCTTTATGATTAAATACGTTAAGGAAATCAAAGCAAATATCCCGAATATCACAAGTCTTATGGTATCCAATGTAAATGATGACCGTATGGCTCTTGCACAGCAGGTAGAAGATGCATTAAAACGTCTTGTTCGCCAGACTTTGGTTCAGAAGAACGGGGATATTTATGTATTCCTGACAAATGAGGAGCAGGAAATCAACAGAGCGATTGAATCACAGAATATAGATTCCGGAGAAGTCATTGCAAAGGTATCTGAGATGATTTTTGACGGTCTTTACGATGAAAAGAAGTATCGCTATCCTGCTTTCAACGGCAGATATGCGTTTGCTTTCAATCAGGTTGTTGACGATAAACCCTATAAGGCAAATCAGAATAATGACATCACATTGAAAATCCTTACTCCGAACAGCGATGAGCGAGCAGATGAAACAACAATGAGAATTCTGTCCGGTCAGTCAAATTGTGTTTTGGTGGTGTTACCCGACGACAGAACATTTCTTGATGAAATCCGTTCTTCTTTGCAGATTGAAAAATTCATTCGTTATGATGCTACAAATACAGTTACACAGTTTGAAAGCATAAAAGAAGCTAAGAAAGTGGAAATGCGTGAGAGAAACGCAGCAGCAAAACTATTCCTTTCAGAAAGTTTGAAGAATGCAGAAATCTATGTGAATGGCGATAAAATTCAGAGCGGAGCAAAGGAAATTGCTTCCACGATAAATGATGCACTCGGCAAGTTGGTTTCAACTGTTTATCATAAGTTGTCTTATATTGATGCGGCAATGAGTGAGTCGGATATACGCACACTGTTTAAAAACAATGGACAGCAGCTTACTCTTGCAGGTACAAATACTGCAAAGAATGAATTGGCTTTGCACGATGTTAATGACTATATCGCTTTGAACACACAGCGACATATGAAAACTTCAATGAAATCTATTTTGGAACGTTTCTTAAAAGCACCGTATGGTTTTGTTGAAGCCGATGTTCAATGGCTTGTTGCAAAGCTGTTCAAAGACGGCGAAATTGCAATGTTCGTTAATAACGAAGCAGTTACATTGCTTTCAAAGACTCCGGAAGAAATAATTCGATACCTAACACGCAAAGAGTTTAATGAAAAGCTTATGACTGAAAAGCGTGTAAAGGCGAATGAAAAGCAGAAGAAGTCTGTCCGTACAGTAATGAAAGAACTATTCAATGTTACTTCGGCAAGTGATGATGACGATGCGATTATGAGAAGCTTTCTTGGTTACGCATCAAATCTGAAGAATGACCTTGAGAAATTGGATATTTACTATGCGACACAGAGCGCATATCCCGGTAAAAATATAATTTTAACAGGTAAAAAGCTTATGACAGATACAATGCAGATGAAATATTCTGCGGAGTTTTTCGCATTTGTTGACCAAAAGAAAGATGATTTTCTTGATTTTGCCGAGGATTATGAGCCTGTTAAAAAGTTCTTTGCAGGAGAACAAAAAACCTTGTTTGACAAGGCACTTAAATTGATGAAAACCTACGATGACAGTAAAACATTTATCGTAAACGGTGATATAGAATCGGTTGTTAAAAACGTTAATGATGTTTTGAAAAAGCCGTCACCTTATTTTGAAATATTCAAATTGCCTGAGTTGCTGGATGAATTTATCAACCTTTACGGCTCGTTGCTGAAGGAAACTCAAAAACCTATAGATATAGCAATTTCAGATGCAAGACAGCGTGTGTTTGAAGATTTGAAAGATAAAAAATGCCACGATAAATTGGCGGATAAATATATTTGCTTGTTCCAAGAAATCAGTGACAAAGCTAATCATTGTGCCAATATCGCTGATTTGCAAAATATCAAGTTAGAAGCAGATGCACTCAAGGTCCGTTGCCTAAATGAGATAAGCGACGAGGAAGAAAAACTCATTGCTTGCGAACAATCTGCTGAACAATTTGATAATTGCGATTCTGAGACTACGGCACCTGCCGTGAAAGTGAAGAAAAAGAAAACTCTCAGCATTAAATCTATAAATAATGCGGCTACTTGGCAGATTGAAACAGAAGAAGATATTAAACGGTATCTTGATGAACTCAAAACTCGATTGATGTCTACTCTTGAAGAAGATACGATTATCAATATTGAGTTCTAAGGAGGAATATTGTATGGAATTAGTAACTCTTTTAGACAAATATATTGAAAAACTCGACAAAGCTTCTTCTCTTGAACAAAGTGAAATAGAAGCGCTAATTGAAGATATTACAAGGGTATTCATTAGTAAAGATGAGTTGCGAGAACTTTGGTTAGATTATTACAATTCATATAATGATAGTGATGATTTGATGTCAGATGTAAGAAAATTAAAGACAAAGCTGGAGTATAACAAAGCTGTTTTGATTGATAAAAATGAAAAAGTCAAACAACGAGTGAAGTCTGAACAGGAACAACGAGAACTTGAAAAGTTACGATTACAGGTTGAGCTAAAGAAAACCGACATTACAATAACCAATACAAATAACAATACCAATGAGAATAATAATTATGTTTCGGTAACTTTTGAATCTGTTCGAGATAAAGTGAACAATATGACTTCATTGCCTGATGAGGATATTGAGGAAATACAAAAACGAATTGGCGAGATAGAAGAAATTGTCAATTCAAAAGAGACTAAGAGCAAAAAGTGGTCTAAAGCAAAAGAAATAATCAAATGGATTGCCGACAAGGGTGTTGATGTTGGTATTGCATTATTACCATTGATACTAAAAATTGCCTGACGGAGGTATAAGATGAATAAAACAGCGATAAAAAACTTTGCCGTTTGGGCAAGACAAAAGCTTATATCCGATATTACATATAAGGCAGGTATGCTCGGCATTACGGAGGACGGTATTGCGGACAAATTGCCTCACTCAACCTCCGACTTGGAATTTTATGATATCGGAACAAAGGATTATGCCGAAGTTTCGGGTAAAGAGATTAAACAGCGTAATGCACTGGTTAATGCAATCAGAAAAAAAGAAAAAGATAACGGCGACTATAAATCCGCATTTGGGTATGTGGTTGAGGAAGTTGCATATACTTGGTTTAATCGCTTGATTGCGATTCGTTTTATGGAAGTCAATGATTATTTGCCTTCCGGTGTTCGTGTGCTTTCTTCTGAGAATAAGGCGAAGAAAGAGCCTGATTTGGTAACGACACCGTTTGATACTGATTTGGAATTTACATCTTATGAGCAGGACAGAATTATCCAGTTAAAAGATGATAATAAACTGGACGAACTATTCCGTATGCTTTTTATTAAGCAATGCAATAAGCTTCACGATGTTTTACCGGAACTGTTTGAAAAGACCGATGATTATTCGGAATTGCTCCTCACCGTTTCGTTTACGGATAGCGATGGCATTCTTTATCACCTTGTTCATGATATTGACGAAGATGATTTTAATGTTGAAAAAGAGGGTCAGGTCCAAATCATCGGTTGGCTTTATCAATTTTATAACATTGAACCAAAAGCCGTTGTGTTCGGACGAAAAGGCAATGCAAAAATCAAAAAAGAAGAAATACCTGCTGCAACTCAACTTTTTACTCCTGATTGGATAGTTCGTTATATGGTTCAAAATTCTCTCGGCAGAATTTTTATTAACGATAAATGCGTTGGCATTACCGATGAAAAAGAAAGAATAAATAAAGAAAAAGAAATAGCACAACAAATGGGTTGGCAATACTATTTGCCTGAGGCTGAGCAAACGCCTGAAGTCAGAGCGCAGTTAAATGCTAATCACATTTCGCTTTTAAGTGAACTCACCTCTATAAAGCTTATTGACCCGTGTATGGGCTCCGGTCATATTCTTGTTTACGCTTTTGAAGTGCTTATGCAGATTTATCTTGAATGTGGCTATACCGAAAGAGATGCAACTTCGCTCATACTTGAAAATAACCTTTTCGGTCTTGATATTGACGATAGAGCATATCAGCTTGCATATTTTGCCGTTATGATGAAGGCTCGTTCTTATGACAGAAGAATTTTAACTCGTGACATTAAGCCTAATGTTTATTCAATTAAAGAGTCTAACTTCCTTGCTGACTCTTGGCAAAAAATATCGGACGATGAAAAATTCAGGGAATTATTCCAAACAGTAGTTGATACTTTTATCGACGCTAAGGAATACGGCTCAATATTGAATGTCCCTGACGCCGATTATGATTACGCACTTTCCGTTATAGATGATTTTGAGCAGTCTGTTCCTGTCGATTTTGAGGCTCAAATTCTCCGTGGCAAAACCGACGATATTCGTGCGCTTGTTAATCAGGCAAAGCTGTTGTCACAAAAGTATGATGTGGTAGTCACTAACCCACCGTATATGCCTGTGAGTAATTCGAGTGCATCACTTCAAAATTTTGTTAAAAAGAATTATCCTGACAGCAAAACCGATATGTTTGCTGTATTTATTGAAAGAGTAGCTCAATTAACAAAGCCTAATCGATATTCGGCAATGATTACAATGCACTCTTGGATGTTTTTATCATCTTATGAAAAACTGCGTTCAAAAATTCTTGAAACAGATACCGTTAATATGGCACATCTCGGAGCAAGGGCATTTGAGGAAATCGGTGGGGAAGTGGTACAAACTACTGCTTGGATAGAAAGAAAGACCGATTTGAAGCAGTTCAAAGCTACATATAAACGACTTGTTGATGAAAACAGCCAAACTGCTAAAGAACAGGCATTTTTAAATAAAAATGATAATGCTTATAATATAACCAAAACCAACTTTTCTAAAATTCCCGGCTCCCCAATCGCTTATTGGGTAAGTGAGAATATTATCAGTGATTTTCAAAAAGGAAAAGTTCTAAAAGACGAAGGTGATACTCGTCAAGGAATGGCAACATCGGATAATAACAGATTTTTAAGAATGTGGTTCGAAATTGAAAATAACACTCTTGGTCTTAGTTGCGGAAGTAGTGAAGAAGCATTAGCAATTCATAAAAAATGGTATCCATATAATAAGGGCGGTGAGTTTAGAAAATGGTATGGCAATATTGAATATGTGATCAATTATGAGGATGATGGCTTTGAAGTAAAAGAATATGCAAAAAGTTTATATAAAACTCCTACTCGTACAATTAAAAGTATGAGTGAATATTTCAAGCGTTGCTTAAGTTGGTCTAAAATTTCAAGTGGTAATATAGCATTTAGGTACTATCCTAAAGGGTTTGTTTTTGATGTAGCTGGATGCTGTATATTTTACCAAAATTCTGAAATGATGCTATATTCTTTTGGCTTTATAAATTCTAAAGTTACAATATCAATATTAAATGCTATATCACCAACTATTAATTATGAAGTAGGTCATATAGCCTCACTTCCTATCATTGAAAATGATGAAAATAAAGAATCTATAATAAATACTGTAAACAATAATATACAAATATCAAAAACGGATTGGGATTCTTATGAAACAAGTTGGGATTTTAAACGCAATCCGTTAATTTAAAAAAGTGAAAAGGAGAACTTATATGAGTTTTATAAAAAATGAATGTAAATGTAAATATTGTAACAGTATAAATAAATATTATTGGCTTTTTCCTGACGGTAAATTTGAACAAATTCCTAACGAGGAATATACACAAGCAGAATCAAATAATTTTGGCGATCATTATGTTATTTCTGTTAAATGTAATAATTGCAATAAAATTATAATGGTCAACTATTCTCTTCACGGAAAAGAAATAAAAGGAGAATAACAATGTCAAAACTAATTTCAGATAAATATGAGCAATGGAAAAAGGAAATTATGAAAAAAGAAAAAGTTTTTGGCTCTCAATTTATCATTGATATAGACCAAAACGATAGTGCATTATATGCATGTCAAGAAAATGGTAAAGCACGAAATACATTGTCACACTATACAACAGCCGAGGTTTTGAAAAAAATCTTTACTAATAAAATGTTAAAATTTAATAGAATAGATAAGGTTAATGATCGCTTGGAAAGCGAGTTGTTCGGAAATGATGAAATCTCACACCTTGTATATGTATCGTGCTTTACCCATGATGATTACGAGAGTGTACCTATGTGGATGATTTATGGAAAAAAAGAGCAATCCGTTCGTCTGACATTTGAATTGTGTGAAAATGATTTTGCAAAGCATTTCATTGATGATCAAGAAAATATAATTAGTCCTACTGACGATAAGATCATACCTTATGAGAAAAAAGGACATCCTAATGTTGATTGGTATTGTACATATACAGTAAAAGACATTTTATATGATACGAAAGAAATACTGGAAAATCATATACAATATATATGCCAAGAATCGCCCAGTACAAACAAAGAAATGTACAATTTAACTGCAATGGGTTCAATTAAGCTCGAAGCGTGGAAATACGAACAAGAAACACGACTAATTACCTATTTGCGAACCACTGCCGATACGCAAAGTGTTACTATTCCAGATGTTGATTTTCTTTTTGTTCCTATAAACTTCAACAAACTAAAAAGCATCACAGTTATTTTTAGTCCATGGATGGACTCGTCAACCAAAGCAGATATAAAACTTTTTATGGCAAAAATGGCTAAAACAGAATTGACTGGAATTGACATAAAATTTAAAGACAGCGTTCTAACTGGTAAAACCAATTTAGGATAGGAGAATAACAATGTCAAAACTAATTTCAGATAAATACGAGCAATGGAAAGAAGAATGCGAGCAAAGGTTCCTCAAGCTTAAAGAAAACGAAGAAGAGTTAAACAGAATATTTATTGACATATACGGTTTGAATGACGAGTTGACGCCTGATGTGGCAGACAAGGATATTACCGTTCACAGAGTATACGACAGCAAAGACGATGTGCCTGAAAGTATGAAAGGCAGTAACTATGTTCGTACTCTTCACGACGAAATTGTATCGCTTGTGTCCTACGCAGTCGGTTGTATGTTTGGTCGTTATAGTCTTGATGTTGACGGTTTAGCTTACGCAGGCGGCGAGTGGGACGAAAGTAAGTATAAAACCTTTATTCCCGATGCAGATAACTGCATTCCGATTACGGACGAGGAATATTTTGAAGATGATATTGTAGGTCTGTTTTGTGCTTGGCTGAAAAAGGTATATGGAGAAGATACCCTTGAAGAAAATCTTGATTTTATTGCCAATGCTCTTGGCAATAAAGGTAAGACAAGCCGTGAAGTAATCAGAAATTATTTCCTGACTGATTTTATCAAAGACCATATTAAGACTTACCAGAAACGCCCGATTTACTGGCTTTTTGACAGTGGTAAGCAGAATGGGTTTAAGGCTCTTGTTTATATGCACCGTTGGAACGCAGACACGATTGGTAATGTTCGAGTTGAGTACCTGCATCGTATTCAGTGTGTGTATGAAAAAGAGATTACCCGTATGCAAGAAATTATAGACAACAGCCACGATAATAAGGAAATTTCCAATGCCACAAAGCGTAAGGAAAAACTTCAGAAACAGATTAAGGAAACAAAAGATTATGATGCTAAAATCGCCCATTTGGCTCTTTCACGAATCGACATTGACCTTGATGACGGTGTAAAGGTCAACTACGAAAAAGTCCAGACTGCTGATGGAAAGAAAATGCAGATTTTAGCGAAGATATAAGTGAGGTTGATATGATGGGTAAATGTGCATTATGTGGCGAAGATAAGGAACTGCAACTTAGCCATATTATTCCTAAATTTATAGGGAAATATCTGAAAAATACTTCGATAGGCAATATTCGCAGTCACGAAAATCCGAACCGAATTGCTCAGGACATCGAAAAGCATTATATGCTTTGTCACGATTGCGAAGAATTATTTAGTGCGTCTGAAAGATATTTCGCTAATACTGTCTTTTATCCGTATAAGCGAGATAAACACGAAAGCTTTAACTATGACGAAAAACTTTTTTATTTTCTTACATCGTTATCTTGGCGAAGCCTTTATTTGGATATTGTAAATTTTGTTCGTGAAAAAAGTCTGAAACTGGATGTAATGGAAAGAATGATTGAAGCCGAGGGAATTATGAGAGATTTTCTTCTTAGCAAAAGAACGGATTTAAGCAATATTGAACATCATATTTTCTTCTTTGAACGAATAATGAATTTGAATGCACCTGATGATAATTTGTTAAAAACAGGACGACCTCATACCACCATTCATCGTTCTTTAACTTCGTATTCCGGCTACTCGGATAATACGATTTATACAATCTCAAATCTTATGGGTATTGTTGTAGTTACTCTATACTCAAAAGATATGGATGAAATATGGAAAAACACACAAGTATTTAATGAAAAAAATATATTGGTAGCAACAAACCAAGAAGTACAGAGTAGGTTAGGAAATGAATTCGTATTTTGGATGAAACAATGTGAAAAAGATATAAATATAATCAGCGAAGAAACGGAACAGAAAATATTGAAAAAGGTAATTGATTTAGGCGACGATATAAAAGATTATGCGATTTATCAGGATATTGTTGATGACAATCGGCTTGAAAATTGATTTATAAGGCGGGTCAAATATGGCAGAACTAAACTTAAAACAGATTACAGACAAATTAAATAGTGAGTTTGCAAGTGATGTTCGTAAACTTGTGTTTTGGTATGATGCCAATGCGGAGTTTCAGGAGGATATTGACAGCATAGAACTGGAAAATGCAAAGGTTCTGCATCTTGAGCCGGACAACCAATTCTATATCAAATACTTCTTGGAACGAGAGGATACGACAACCAATTACCTTGCGTATGCTCCGTTTGCAAAACCAAGTATAAGGGACAACCATCTTGCAGATACAATCCGATATTCCAAAGAATTTTTTGCTGACCGTGCTTCTTTGCTTGCGCTTGATTTGGGTATTGATGAACGATACAAGCCTGTTATACAGCATTATATTAAATTCTTTGCGAATAAAGACAGAACGCAGAAATTCTATGATTTGGAAATAGAGAACTTCAACAGAAGTACGATAGAAGTTGCTCTAATGAGCGTGCTTTGCAAGGATAAGACAGCTTCTTTTGAGGAAGTATTGCGTTCAATTTTGACGGATGATGGATTGCAGGATAACAAATATCTGACAGAGTTTGAGAAGTATGATTTGCTTCCTGCATTCTGGCAGCAGGTAGATGTGACATTTGGATATAATGACCCGAAGCCAACACTTGAAAAACTCGTTATCACAATGTTTGTTACTTATGCGGCTAAGAGTATTCATACGGATATGCCGCAGGCTTGGAAACCATTTATTTCTTATAAATCCGGTAATATCATTGCATTTATGGATAACCTGATGAACAGTTATCTGTATGGTACACGTTTTGATGAGATTTCAGAGATTATCTATAATGCAATCAACGGTAAGAATTATCTTGAGAAGATGGAAGTGGAAACACTTGTAGATTGCAATATCTTTGCAGGTGTTGATGAGCTTCTGATTAGTTGGATTATCAGCAGACTTGAGAATGAGGATATAGGAGCAAAGCTGAATGGAAAGACGATTCCGGAGCTTTGTGTAGAACGCAGGAAAGGGCATTTTGGAAAGAACTTCCGCAGTGAGTATTTCATTCTTCAAAATGCCTTTGATATGATTTCTGAAGGTAAGTATCAGCCGGTCAGCGGTATCAAAAACTTGGTTAAGGAATATATGGAGTCAACATATAAGATTGACCGTTATTATAGATACTTCTATTTTTACTTTGATAAATTGGAAGATACCACACAGTTTGAAAAAATCAGGGAACTGGTTGAGAATATCTATACGAATGAGTATCTGAATCGGATAACAGTGAACTGGAACAATGAGCTTGCAGACTCAGACGGAGAAACAGGACTTACATTGCAGAGAGATTTCTTTGCAAGACATATCAATTACTCAAAGGACAGAGTAGTTGTTATTATATCCGATGCACTCCGTTATGAAGTTGCACATACGCTGTTTGAAAAAATGCAGGCAGATGAGAAGTGCAATGCTTCTATTGGAGCAATGCAAGGCGTTCTTCCATCTTATACACCGTTAGGTATGGCTTCATTACTTCCGCATAAGACGATTGAATACAACGATTCTTATGATGTGCTTGTAGACGGAAAAACGTGCAGTTCCACACAGCAGAAGGAAGCTATTCTGAAAGAGTATAAAATAAACAGTAAGTGTGTTCAGTTCGATGCTTTTAAGAATATGAAGCAAGCCGATTTACGAGCAATATTCACAGGGCAGGATGTTGTGTATATTTATCATAATCAGATAGATGCCCGTGGAGATAAAGCGGCTTCTGAGAATGAAGTGTTTACTGCTTGCGAAGAAGCAATTGAAGAAATTTATACTTTGGTAAAAAGGATTGCATCGCAGGCAAATACCTATCATTTTATTGTGACGGCAGACCACGGATTTATTTATAAGAGAGATAAAATTCAGGCAACAGATAAGATTGCCGGAGCTGCTTCAAAATCAAACAGCGTTGGTCAACGTTATTCCATATCTTCCGAAGAAATCAAGGCAGACGGTGTTTGCCATACAACGGTTGGTAAGGTACTTGGCAATGACGATGAGCGTATTGTGTCATTTCCTCTTGCTTCAGATATTTTCAAGGTTGCAGGAGCAGGACAGAACTATGTTCATGGTGGCTGCTCTGCGCAGGAAATGCTTGTACCATTGATTGATGTGAAAGTAGATAAAGGCAAAAAGGAAACAAGCCTTGCAGAGATTGCTCTTGTAAGTCTGACTTCAAAGATTACAAACCTTATCACGACACTGGATTTTGTTCAGACAGAGCCTGTAAGTGATATTGTGAAAGAAACCAGTTACCGAGTATATTTCATTTCTGACAATAACGAGAAGATTTCTAATGAGAATATTGTTATTGCAGATAAGAAAGATAAAGATACGACGAAGCGTATGTTCAGACTCCGTTTTAACTTTAAAAATAAGAAATACGATAAATCACAGAAATACTACTTGGTTGCATATGACGATAAAAATGATATAGAAGTTCTTCGTCACGAAATAATCATGGATGTAGCATTTGCCGATGACTTCGGTTTCTTTGAATAATTTGGGAGGTAACAATGGACGAATTGCATAATGATTTGGAACTTAGTTCAAATGAGGACATAAACAGAAAACTTCGCACTTATTTTGATGGAAAAATTGTTCGTAAAGATTTAACAAAGTCTATTAAAGAGGGAGCAAATGTCCCTGTTTACGTTCTTGAATTTTTGCTTGGACAGTATTGTAGTTCAGATGATCCGTCAATTATTGAAGATGGTGTGGCAAATGTAAAAAGAATACTGGCAGATAATTATGTACGACCAGACGAAGCACAGAA
>ERZ780135.1053-NODE-1053-length-14128-cov-9.218077_pt1 | contig 14128 bp, 8 predicted proteins | sample MGYA00511946_ERZ780135 | MGnify/ENA primary metagenome ERZ780135 (study PRJEB29588, sample SAMEA2151034) | human gut metagenome | biome: human gut; feature: human-associated habitat; material: faeces | place: Denmark | collected 2008/2010 ... | reverse complement strand
TAGCCATCCGGCAGAGTGACTGCAAACACGCTCTCTGTACGTTATCCGATCATTTCCTCGGAACCGATTTCACACACGAAAACGGCTCGCATTCGTTCAGTGAAGAGTATAATGCTTTTATCATCTGAATTTTCAAATTGATTTAATTTACTGCAGATACAGCGCTGACTATGATTTTCTCGATTCTGTTCAGGGTCATTGGAAATAGCCCTGAACAGAAATCATCTTTCAATTCATGGCACAAGATTTTTCAACGCATATGCTCCCAAACGACTGCGTGAACCTCACAATTTTTGTACAAATTCTCGAAAGCTTTGTACAAAAAATTATTGTTTTTGTACAAAAACATCAACGGTCCTCGTGGAAAATTTTTCAAAAGACCCGGTCTTTTACATCAGATGTCACGATAAATCACTATTTTTCTCAGCTCCGCTATGAACCTTAAAAAACATTCTGACAACTTATTGATTGGTCCGTCTATCACCCGCTTGATTTCCAAACATAACCTGAACTTCTCTCCTTGCATGATACCTACCGAACGATCAGGTTATTGTCACAAACATCCAAGATAACAGTATATGGGAATAAAACTTTATATATTTTTTCAAAATATCCTTTCACCTTGAAATTCAGAAGCTATATACAGTCATATATAGCAAATTGGCAGAAATGAGACACCGGAATAAGTGTTTTTCCCATAATTCTTATTATATTTACAAATCAAAACTAGTATTATGAGATTTAAGACAATTCCACTTTACGCAGCTCTGGCTTTTGCCGCATGTACATCATCGAATCAATCTTCAAGTATTACGGAAGATTACACGCAATACGTCAATCCGTTTATCGGAACAGACTTTACAGGAAACACTTATCCGGGAGCTCAGGTTCCCTTTGGAATGGTACAGCTAAGCCCTGACAACGGATTGCCCGGATGGGATCGCATTGCCGGTTATTTTTATCCGGACAGCACAATTGCCGGCTTCAGCCATACACACCTTTCGGGTACGGGTGCAGGCGATCTTTACGATGTCTCGTTTATGCCGGTTACGATTCCATACAAGGAGGCCGAAGCTCCGCTGGGTATATATTCCAAATTTTCACATACCAACGAAAGTGCTTATGCCGGATATTATCAGGTAAAGCTGGATGATTATAATATCAACGTGGAACTGACGGCTACCGAACGTTGCGGCATCCAGCGTTATACATTCCCGAAAGCTGAATCGGCTATTTTCCTTAACCTTGCCAAAGCCATGAACTGGGATGCGACGCAAGATTCTCATATCGAAGCGGTCGACTCGGTAACCGTGCGGGGATATCGTTTCTCCGACGGCTGGGCTCGCGGACAGAAGATTTATTTCTGCACCCGTTTCTCACGTCCGTTTACCCGGATGACAATCGATTCTACTGCCATCGAAAAGGATGGAAAGCGTATCGGAACAGGGGTCGTCGCACGTTTCGATTATGCCACAGAGGAGAATGAACAGATTACACTGGCAACTGCCATTTCGGGGGTAAGTATGGAGGGGGCAGCCAAGAACTTGCAGGCTGAAGCTCCCGACAACAACTTCGACTCGTATCTGGAAAAGGCTAAGGCTATGTGGAACAAGGAGCTTACCAAAATACAGATAGATACGCCTGACAAGGATGAAAAGACGGTATTCTACACGGCTTTGTATCACAGTATGCTGGCTCCTACAATATACAGTGATGTGGACGGCTCTTATTATGGGCCCGACAAGCAGGTGCATCATGCCGACGGATGGACGAACTACAGTACGTTCTCTTTATGGGATACGTATCGCGCAGCACATCCGCTGTTTACTTACACACAGCCTGAACGTACCAACGATATGATCAAGTCGTTCCTGGCATTTTATGAACAGAACGGACGCCTGCCGGTATGGAATTTCTATGGAAGCGAAACGGACATGATGATCGGTTACCATGCCGTACCGGTGATTGTGGATGCTTACCTGAAAGGTATCGGCGACTTCGATGCTGAGAAAGCACTGGCTGCTTGTGTGGCAACAGCCAACATCGACGAGTATCGTGGCATAGGAGTATACAAGGAAAAAGGATATATTCCTTACGACCTGCACGACCAGTATAATAATGAGAACTGGTCGCTTTCTAAAACGCTGGAATATGCTTTCGACGACTACTGCATAGCCGAAATGGCAAAGAAGATGGGTAAGGAAGATATTGCCAAACAGTTCTATGCACGTTCTCAAAATTATAAGAATGTGTATAATCCGGCGACTTCGTTCATGCAGCCACGTGACATGAAGGGTAACTTCATCGAGAATTTCAAGGCTGACGAATATACTCCGCATATCTGCGAAAGCAACGGATGGCAGTATTTTTGGTCGGTACAACATGATGTGAACGGACTGATTGAACTGACCGGCAGCAAAGAACGCTTTGCCCAGAAACTGGACAGCATGTTTACGTTTCATCCTACCGACAAGGACGAACTTCCTATTTTCAGCACGGGAATGATCGGACAATATGCACACGGTAACGAACCGAGCCATCATGTAGCTTACTTGTACAATGCGGCAGGACAGCCGTGGAAAGGACAGAAATACATCAGCCAGATTACTCACGAATTGTATACCAATACTCCGGCAGGACTCTGCGGCAACGAGGATTGCGGACAGATGTCAGCATGGTATGTATTTAGTGCCATGGGATTCTATCCGGTCAATCCGGTATCGGGCAGGTACGAAATAGGCAGCCCGAAATTTCAGAAGATACAGTTACACCTGAACAACGGAAAGACATTCACGGTCATTGCCCGGAATGCCAGCCGTGAGAATTGTTATATCCAGTCAGTGAAGCTCAACGGACAGCCATACGACAAGAGTTATATAACTCATCAGCAAATCATGGAAGGCGATACATTTGAACTGGAAATGGGGAATAAACCGGGATATATATGGTTTAAATAATTGATTTTCCATCATTTATTTATTCTTAATAAAGTCTCTATGTATTTATTACCCTGAAAGAAAATAAAGAAAAGATCCTAATTATCTAACTTATAATTTCACACCATGAAAATCAAAATCTGTGCGATAGCATGTGCTGTAGGAATGACAATGGCAGTAGTGTCATGTACCTCGAAAAGCGTAGAAAAAGACTATGCCGCATATGTGAATCCATTTATCGGAACGGGAGGACACGGACATACGTTCCCCGGAGCCGTAGTACCTAATGGAATGATTCAGCCGAGCCCGGATACCCGTATCGACGGCTGGGATGCTTCCTCGGGATATTATTATGCAGATTCTACCATTAACGGATTCTCGCATACACACGTAAGTGGCACCGGATGTGCCGATTACGGGGATATCTTACTGATGCCGACAGTAGGCAAGCAGACATACAATCCTCAGGACTATGCCAGCCAGACACTGCCGTATGCGTCGGAATTCTCACATCAGAACGAAACTGCCGAACCGGGATATTACTCGGTCTTTCTGGACCGGTATAAAGTGAAGGCGGAACTGACTGCTACCAAGCGGGCGGCTTTGCACCGGTATACGTTCCCGGCAAGCGACGAGGCAGGATTTATTCTCGACATGGATTACTCTATCCAGCATCAGACAAACATGGATATGAAGGTGGACGTGGTCAGTGATACGGAAATCAAAGGATATAAATTGACTGAATACTGGGCATTCGACCAGCAGATCAGTTTTTATGCCAAGTTCTCCAAACCTTTTACATATCAGATTGTAAGGGATACGCTGACCGACCAGAACGGCAAGATGCAGCCCCGCTGCAAGGTTTTGCTCAGTTTCAAGACGAAAAAAGATGAGCAGGTCATGGTAAAGATGGGTATCTCGGCTGTCGATACGGAAGGTGCAAAGAAAAATCTGGATGCCGAAATTCCGGCATGGGATTTCGAGAAGGTGCGTTCCGATGCTCGTCAGGCATGGAATGACTATCTTTCTAAAATAGATGTTTCAACTTCCAGCGATACCGACCGCACCATTTTCTATACGGCTATGTATCATACGGCTATCAGTCCGAATCTGTTTACCGACGTGGACGGACGTTACTGGGGAATGGACCGGAAGGTACATCAGGGAAATGCAGACCGTCCGGTCTACACGGTATTCTCTCTATGGGATACGTTCCGCGCATTGCACCCGCTCTTGTCTATTATCGAACCGCAGCTGAACAATGACTTTATCCGCTCGCTGCTGAAAAAGCATCAGGAGGGAGGTATCTTCCCGATGTGGGATCTGGCTTCGAACTATACGGGAACAATGATCGGGTATCATGCGGCTTCGCTTATCGCCGACGCTTATACCAAAGGATATGCTGATTTCGACTTGCAGGAGGCTTACAAAGCGTGCTTGCGTACTGCGGAATACGATACGACGGGCATTAAATGTCCGGCGCTGGTATTGCCGCACCTGATGCCGATGGCCAAGTATTATAAGAATACGTTAGGGTATATTCCATGCGACCGCGAGAACGAATCAGTTGCCAAGGCTTTGGAATATGCTTACGATGATTATTGCATTTCTGTCCTTGCCGAAGCGACAGGTGACTCCCTGAATCAGAAAAAATACGCACAGTTTGCCAAAGCTTATGAACGATATTTCGATCCATCTACACGCTTTATGCGCGGAGTCGACTCAAAAGGAGAATGGCGCAGCCCGTTCAATCCGAAGTCTTCCAACCATCGTTTCGATGATTATTGCGAAGGAAATGCCTGGCAGTGGACATGGTTCACTCCACACGATATTGAGGGACTGGTGAAACTGATGGGAGGAGAACAGGGCTTCATCGGTAAACTCGACTCGCTCTTTACAACGGATTCCAGTCTGGAAGGAGAAAATGTTTCGGCTGATATCAGCGGACTGATCGGACAGTATGCGCATGGAAATGAACCAAGCCATCACATTATACACATGTACAATTATGTAAACCAGCCGTGGAAAACGCAGGAACTGATTGACCGCGTACTGAAGGAGCAGTATCGTGATGCCCCCGACGGACTATCGGGCAATGAAGACTGTGGACAGATGTCGGCGTGGTATATCCTGAACGCGATGGGATTTTATCAAGTTTGTCCGGGTAAGCCGGTTTATTCTATCGGACGCCCGTTCTTCGACAAGGTGACAATCAACTTGCCGGGGGATAACAAGACGTTTACTATCCTGACAAAGAATAATTCCAAAGACAACAAGTATATCCAGTCGGCTACGCTGAACGGTAAGGAACTGAATGTTCCGTTTATCGAACATAAGGATATAGCTGCCGGAGGAACACTGGAAATAACCTTAACCAACCAACCTACAAAATGGGGAGTAAAACAATAAAATCATAAATAAGCCATGAAAAAATTATCATTACTTATTTTACTGGCAGGCTTTTTCTGCCTTGCCAAAGCGACTAATTATGCTGATTATGTGAACCCACTGATGGGTACTCAGTCTACATTCGAACTGTCTACGGGTAATACGTATCCGGCTATCGCACGTCCGTGGGGTATGAACTTCTGGAGCCCGCAGACCGGAAAGATGGGCGACGGCTGGATGTATCAGTATACGGCAACGAAAATCCGCGGATTCAAGCAGACGCACCAGCCCAGCCCGTGGATAAACGACTATGGTCAGTTCTCTATCATGCCGATGGTGAATAAGCCGGAATTCAACGAAGACAAGCGTGCAAGCTGGTTTGCGCACAAGGGTGAAACGGTAAAAGCCTATTATTATAAGGTGTATCTGGCAGAATATGATATCGTGACCGAGCTGACTCCGACAGAACGGGCTGCCATGTTCCGCTTTACTTTCCCGGAGAATGAACATTCCTACGTAGTGGTGGATGCTTTCGACAAGGGTTCGTATGTCAAGATTGATGCGGCAAACAACCGTATCATCGGTTACTCTACCAAGAACAGCGGTGGTGTTCCGGCTAACTTCAAGAATTATTTTGTGATCGAATTCGACAAACCGTTCACGTATCAGGCTACCGTTGCCGACAGTATCGTAAAAGAGAACGGCACGGAACAGCAGGCGGATCATGCAGGAGCTATCATCGGCTTCGCTACAAAGAAAGGGGAAATCGTACATGCTCGTGTGGCTTCTTCGTTTATCAGTCCGGAACAGGCATTATTGAACCTGAAGGAACTGGGCAACGACGACTTCAATACGCTGGTGGAAAAAGGTAAGGAAGCATGGAACAATGTATTGGGTAAGGTAGAAGTGGAAGGCGGAAATCTGGATCAGTACCGTACCTTCTATTCTTGTCTGTACCGCTCATTGCTTTTCCCGCGTAAGTTCTACGAAATAGACGCGCAGGGACAGATTGTTCATTACAGCCCTTACAACGGGGAAGTGGTTCCAGGATATATGTATACCGATACAGGTTTCTGGGATACGTTCCGCTGTCTGTTCCCGTTGCTGAACTTGATCTATCCGTCGGTCAACAAGGAAATCCAGGAAGGACTGATCAATACATATAAGGAAAGCGGCTTCTTCCCCGAATGGGCAAGCCCGGGACACCGTGGTTGTATGATCGGAAACAACTCGGCTTCCATTTTGGTGGATGCTTATTTCAAGGGTGTAAAGGTGGATGATCTGGAAACGCTTTATAAAGGTTTGATTCACGGAACAGAAAACGTGCATCCGGAAGTGTCTTCTACCGGCCGTTTAGGATATGAATATTACAACAAACTGGGTTATGTGCCTTACGATGTTAAGATTAATGAGAACGCGGCCCGTACACTGGAATATGCTTACGACGACTGGTGTATCTATAAACTGGCAAAGGATTTGAAGCGTCCGAAGAAGGAAGTGAACCTGTTTGCCAAACGTGCCATGAACTACAAGAACTTGTTCGACAAGGAAACGCTGCTGATGCGCGGCAAGAACAAGGATGGCAAGTTCATGACACCGTTCTCTCCGCTGAAATGGGGTGACGCGTTTACTGAAGGCAACAGCTGGCATTATTCATGGTCGGTATTCCACGATCCTCAGGGACTGATTGACCTGATGGGCGGCGACAAGGTGTTTGTTTCTATGTTGGATTCAGTATTCTCTGTTCCGCCTGTATTCGACGACAGCTACTACGGCTTCCCGATTCACGAAATCCGTGAAATGACGGTCATGAACATGGGTAATTATGCGCACGGCAACCAGCCTATCCAGCACATGATTTACCTGTACAATTATGCCAAACAGCCATGGAAAGCACAGTACTGGCTGCGTCAGGTCATGGATCGCATGTATACTCCTACTCCCGACGGCTACTGTGGCGATGAAGACAACGGACAGACTTCCGCATGGTACGTATTCTCTGCTTTGGGATTCTATCCGGTATGTCCGGGAACCGACCAGTATGTATTGGGCGCTCCACTGTTTAAAAAAGCCACCATCCATTTTGAAAATGGCAAAAGCATCGTCATCAATGCTCCTCAGAACAGTGACACCAATTACTATATTCAGGACATGAAGGTAAACGGTCAGGAATATACCAAGAATTACATTACACACGCTACCTTGCAGAATGGTGGTACCATCGATTATGTCATGGGCGACAAACCCAACATGAACAGAGGTATCGCACCCGAAGATGCACCGTATTCATTCAGTAAAGAAGTAAAACAATAAATCATAAAAGGACTGTTTGACGAGTCCCGATGAAAGCAGGCTACCTCCTAGGAATCATTGAAGATATGAAAGGAAAGTAACCTGCTTTTATTTTACCACTTTTTTTTAGATATATACAGAACTTACTTCGTTCATTTCAGACTTCTATTCAAGAGAAAATTGTATATTTGCAGGTAATTAAATAGATTAAAGGATATTCTTTTAAAAACTCTCTGTCCGTTTTGCATAAATTTTAATATTCAAGAGCAAAACGATGACAACAACTCTCCCACAAGAGGAAATGCAGACAAGATTGGAGCAGAAGAATATGCTAAACTCTAAAATATATTAAAACCCTAATTTAAAATTGCGTATTCTCTGAATACAAACTGTTATTTAGATAAAAAGAATTAACTGATAAACAATACTATGGGACAAAACAATCATCCGAAAAAAGCAAAAAGTCCGATTACATGGGTTCCAACTGCCTATTTTGCCATGGGCTTACCTTTCGTGGTACTGAATATGGTCACGGTACTGATGTTCAAAGGACTGGGAGTAGAAGATAAATTGATTACTTTCTGGACTTCACTGATTTTACTTCCGTGGACAATAAAGCCTTTATGGAGTCCGTTTCTTGAATTATTCAAGACCAAAAAGTTTTTTGTGGTTGCTACACAGCTCATAACAGGAATCACATTTGGCCTGGTAGCATTTTCATTGAATTTACCTCATTTCTTCAGCATCGCCATTGCCTTGTTGGCTGTCATCGCCTTTAGTGGTGCTACTCACGACATCGCATGCGATGGCGTATACATGAGCGAATTGTCGAACGATGATCAGGCGAAATATATCGGATGGCAGGGCGCTTTTTATAATATTGCCAAGATTATTGCTACGGGTGGTCTGGTATATCTGGCTGGCTACCTGATTGAAAAATATGGAGGAGCAGGTGCTGAAGGAGATGCGCTATTCGCAGCCAACCAGAAGGCGTGGATGATTATCATGACCATCTTGTGTGTCATCATGGTTGTATTGGGTATCTATCACTTGTTTATGTTGCCTTCAGGCGGAGCCAAGAAACAGGGAGAACAGCGTACAGCCGGACAGGTAATGAAAGAATTGTCGAACGTACTGATTGCCTTTTTCAAGAAAAGTCATATCGTATATTACATCTTTTTCATCATTCTTTACCGGTTTGCAGAAGGATTTGTCATGAAAATTGTCCCTTTGTTCCTGAAAGCGACAAGAGAAAGCGGTGGACTCGGATTGAGTGAAAAGGAAATCGGACTTTATTACGGAACATATGGCGCAGCAGCATTCGTTTTAGGTTCCTTGCTGGCCGGATATTATATATCGGCACGGGGGCTGAGAAAAACGTTGTTCTCGTTGTGCTGCATATTCAACTTACCCTTTGTAGTATATGCGTTGTTTGCAACGTTCCAGCCAGAAAACGGACTGCTTATTTGCAGTGGTATCGTACTGGAGTACTTCGGCTACGGTTTTGGCTTCGTGGGCCTGACATTGTTTATGATGCAGCAGGTAGCTCCAGGAAAGCACCAGATGGCGCATTATGCTTTTGCTTCAGGTATCATGAACTTGGGAGTAATGATTCCGGGTATGCTCAGCGGCTGGGTATGCGAAACATTGGGTGAATGGTTCAATAAGCCGGGAGGATATGAACCGTTCTTTATCTTTGTGCTGATTGCAACCATACCGGCATTCCTGATTACTTATTTTGTACCGTTCAAATATAAACAGGATGGTACCCTGATGGAAGGAGAAAGAGAATAAATTAACAACCAAATAATATAAAGAATATGGCAGAGAAATTTAACATGCCGTGGGAAGATCGCCCGGCAGGATGTACAGATGTGATGTGGCGTTACTCAAAAAACCCCGTAATCGGACGTTATCAGATTCCCTCATCAAACAGTATCTTCAATAGTGCTGTCGTTCCGTTCAAAGACGGATTCGCAGGAGTTTTCCGCTGCGACAACAAGGCAGTGCAGATGAATATTTTTGCGGGCTTCAGCAAAGATGGTATCAATTGGGAAATCAATCATGAACCGATTCAGTTTAAAGCTGGAAATACGGAAATGATTGAATCGGAATATAAATATGACCCTCGTGTGACTTGGATCGAAGACCGTTATTGGATTACCTGGTGTAATGGTTATCACGGACCAACAATCGGTATCGGCTATACATTCGATTTCAAGGAATTTTATCAGTGCGAAAATGCATTCTTACCTTTCAATCGTAACGGCGTTTTGTTCCCGCAGAAAATCAACGGCAAATATGCAATGCTGAGCCGTCCGAGCGACAACGGTCATACTCCTTTCGGTGATATTTATATCAGCTACAGCCCTGATATGAAATACTGGGGTGAACATCGTTGTGTAATGAAAGTAACTCCGTTCCCCGAAAGTGCATGGCAGTGTACAAAAATCGGAGCGGGTTCTGTTCCTTTCCTGACCGAAGCTGGATGGTTGATGTTCTATCACGGAGTAATTACTACTTGCAACGGATTCCGTTATTCAATGGGTGCCGCTATCCTCGACAAAGATAATCCGGAAAAAGTATTGTACCGTACACGTGATTATATCCTGGGCCCTGCCGCACCGTATGAATTGCAGGGAGATGTGCCCAATGTAGTATTCCCGTGCGCTGCTTTGCAGGACGGAGAACGTGTTGCCGTATATTACGGTGCTGCTGATACAGTAGTAGGTATGGCTTTCGGATATGTTTCTGAGATTATCGATTATGTAAAACGTACTTCGATTATCTGATGCCCTTGAAATTTTTTCATAGGTATTCCTACATAAAGTAACCTTTTGGGCTGTATCGAATAACTTGCTGGAGTTATGGGTACAGCCTTTTTCTGTTTTTATTTATCTAATATCATTCTTATGAAACAACTGTTAATCTGCATGGCTAGCTTTTTTGCCTTAGGAACATTGCACGCACAGGAACCGGCCGACTATGTGAATCCATTTATCGGAACGACAAACTTCGGAACCTGTAACCCGGGCGCTATCTGTCCTAACGGCATGATGTCGGTCGTTCCATTCAATGTAATGGGATCGGAAAGACATCAAATACGACAAAGACGCACGCTGGTGGTCTACTCCTTATGATTATACCAACAGTTTCTTTACGGGTTTCGCACATGTGAACCTTAGTGGAGTAGGATGTCCGGAACTAGGTTCTCTACTGCTGATGCCTACTACCGGAAAACTGGATGTCGACTATCACAACTACGGAAGTAAATATGAGAAAGAAAATGCTACTCCGGGATATTATACCATCTCACTGACTAAATATAATATCTTGGCCGAGGCGACTGCCACACCACGCACGGGGTTATCACGCTTTACATTTCCCAAGGGAGAAAGCAATATCCTCCTGAATTTAGGAGAAGGATTGACCAACGAAACAGGAGCGTTTATGCGCCGTGTAAGCGATTGTGAAGTGGAAGGTATGAAACTGCTGGGAACATTCTGCTATAACCCGCAGGCTGTCTTCCCGATATATTTTGTAATGCGTGTCAATAAAACACCTAAAGCTACCGGCTACTGGAAAAAACAGCGTCCGATGTCTGGCGTAGAGGCTGAATGGGACAAGGATCAGGGAAAATACAAATTGTATACACAATATAACAAAGATATCGCAGGTGATGACATCGGTGCCTGGTTCTCTTTCGATACAGAAGAAGGGGAACAGATTGAAGTTGCCATGGGAGTATCGTTTGTCAGCATCAAGAATGCCAGAGAAAATCTCGACAAGGAACAGTCTGGAAGACACTTTGCTGCTATCCAGCAGGAGGCTCGCCAGCGCTGGAACGATGATCTGGGAAGAATCATGGTAGAAGGTGGAAGTAAGGACCAGAAAACGGTATTCTATACGGGGCTCTATCATGCGTTGATTCATCCCAATACCTTGCAGGACGTAAACGGAGAATATCCGCAGATGGAAGGTGACAAGATTCTGACAACAAAAGGAAATCGTTATACGGTATTTTCTTTATGGGATACTTACCGTAACCTGCATCAGTTGATGACACTGGTATATCCCGAACGACAGATGGATATGGTCAATACAATGCTGGATATGTATCGCGAACACGGATGGTTGCCGAAATGGGAACTCTATGGACGCGAAACATTGACAATGGAAGGTGATCCGAGTCTTCCTGTCATTGTAGATACATGGATGAAAGGATTGCGCGATTTCGATATCAACCTGGCTTATGAAGCGATGTACAAATCAGCAACCTTGCCGGGTAAGGACAATTTAATGCGTCCGGACAACGACGATTACATGAATCTGGGCTACGTCCCCTTGAGAGAGCAATACGATAATTCGGTATCACATGCACTGGAATATTATATCGCTGACTACTCACTTTATACGCTTGCCAAAGCCTTAGGCAAGAAAGAGGATGCCAAGTTGTTCTATAAACGTTCTATGGGATACAAGAACTATTACTGCAAGGAATTTGGTACGCTTCGTCCGATTCTGCCCGACGGTAAATTCTATTCTCCATTCGATCCGAAACAAGGTGAAAACTTCGAACCAAGTCCGGGATTCCACGAAGGAAATGCATGGAATTATACCTTCTATGTACCTCACGATGTTGCAGGACTTGCCAAACTGATGGGTGGAAAGAAAGCATTTGTCGACAAATTACAAATGGTATTCGACAAAGGTTATTATGATCCGGCCAATGAACCTGATATCGCTTATCCTTACTTGTTCAGTTACTTCAAAGGGGAAGAATGGCGTACACAGAAACTGGTAAAAGAATTACTGGCCAAGTATTTCACAACTCAGCCGAACGGAATACCGGGAAATGACGACACCGGAACCATGTCAACATGGGCTATCTTCAGCATGATGGGATTCTATCCTGACTGTCCGGGAGTACCTGAATATACGCTTACTACTCCGACATTCGACAAGATCACCATCAAGCTCGATCCTAAATATTATGGAAAAGATCAGTTGGTCATCGAAACGATGAATCCGGAAAGTGACTCAGAGTACATAGAAACAGTCAAGATGGGTGACAAGAAGTGTGGCTATCGTATAAACCACAACGATCTGGTTAAGGCTGGAACTCTCCAATTCTGGAAGAAATAAATGTACTAGGTCCTAAAAAGACATAAACATCATAGTTCCCGTACAGGAAACGCTACTTCGAAAAGTCGCAAACGGTGACTGTCCATAAAAAAAGAAGAGTCGTATCAAACTCCATTTTTGAGTAATGATACGACTCTTCCTTTTTTACCTTTAAGAATAATATTCAAACTTCAGATTTTAGTAACCTATCTAAAAATGAATTTTGAACAGCTTTCTGATTAATATTTATATCAGAACAAACGACTCTACGCTTAATGACTGGACTGAATGATATCGATAAGAATAGGTTTCATACCGCCTACGAAACATTCCACCGCAATAACCATCAAAATAAGGCCCATCAGACGCATCATCACATTATTACCGGTTTCCCCTATTATATCAACCAAACGAGTCGATAAGCGCAAAATAATATAGGTTAGAACGTATACCACAGCAATCACTGCGACCAGTGTGGTCTTCAGCTCCCATGTAGTCGCATCATCCATCAAAATAATACCATTGGCAATAGCACCAGGACCACACAACATCGGAATAGACAACGGTGTAATGGATATATCATCCGCATAAGTCTTTATTTCTTCATCTTTCAGTTTCGTATTGGTATAACGTGCCTGAAGCATATCATAACCGATTTTCAGGATAATGATACCCGCCGCAATACGGAAACCATTCGTAGATATTCCAAAGAATTTAAACAGGAATTGTCCACAGAAGGTAAATGCAATCAGAATAATGAAAGAAATAATTGTCGCTCTTTTTACGATGTGACGACGCTCCTTCTCATCCAAGCCGTTTGTCATCGTCAGAAATACAGGCATCGTTCCCAACGGATTCGTCAGTGTAAAGAACGAAGTAAAACACAAGAGTGCATAAGGAATGATTGTATCCATAATCAATAAGAATTATATGTTGTTCAAAAGTAGAAAAAAATATTCAATAATCTTTTATCTCCCTATCAGAAACATGCATCCTCCCAAATTGTTCAATCGGGCACGGACAAAACCCTGTTTCTTCCAGTCCCGGCTGGCTAGAATTTATGCCCGGCCAAGAATTCCTCAGGCTGTACCCTGGTTACAGGAATTCTCACGCAAAAGAAAAGTCAGCCTGGCGGGCGCATGCCTGAAGCCGATTTGTCCGGTACAAAGAAAAGAGTACCCGCACTCCAGCTGTCGGAGTTTCCGTCGCATACGGGCAGGCACAAAAAATTCCTAGAAACAAATTCTATCAGATTGTTTAATCGAGTATGTCCTGTGTCAGCCCGTCGCGTCCGGGCATAAAAAAAGGTCCCGCAGCGTCGTTGCTGCAGGACCTTCAAGACGGCGACTACCTACTCTCCCACTTGCGCAGTACCATCGGCGTGACGA
>ERZ780135.1048-NODE-1048-length-14173-cov-2.548520_pt1 | contig 14173 bp, 9 predicted proteins | sample MGYA00511946_ERZ780135 | MGnify/ENA primary metagenome ERZ780135 (study PRJEB29588, sample SAMEA2151034) | human gut metagenome | biome: human gut; feature: human-associated habitat; material: faeces | place: Denmark | collected 2008/2010 ... | reverse complement strand
AGTCGGAGTCATCAGCCACACGGCAGAAATGCGTGAACGGATCCGTACCCAGATTCGGGTTGTCAAGGTCGGCTCGGGAGGGCGGAGCGCACTCGAAATAGTATAATCGGAATGCCTGTTGAAGGCCGGACTTGAATCCGTTAATTTGTCTTTTTGAATAAAAGCTCTGTATATTAAAGAAATATCAGGGCTTTTATCTTTTTATATAAGAGTATATAATAGGGACATTTTTGTCTTCTGACCTGAATTTCGCATTTTTTGATTAGCCCTTATTCGGTTACGTACTGTCTTTTTTTGTTATTTTGTACATATCAATTTTAAATCAGACGTAAATAAATAACTATGAAACAACCTGTTGTATTATTTGCCTCCCTGTGCTTTCTGGCATCGGAGGCGATGCAAGCTCAAAACGCTCAGAATTCTCCGAAAGCGTATGTCGTATCAGACGCACACCTGGATACACAATGGAACTGGGATATCCAGACAACCATTCAAGAGTATGTATGGAATACGCTGAACCAAAATCTGTTTCTTCTCCGTAAGTACCCCGACTATGTGTTTAACTTTGAAGGTGCTGTGAAATATTCCTGGATGAAAGAATATTTCCCGACACGTTATGAGGAGTTGAAACAGCGGGTAAAGGAAGGACGCTGGCATGTCACCGGAAGCAGCTGGGATGCCAATGATGTTCTGGTTCCTTCAGCCGAATCGGTGCTCCGTAATATTTTGTACGGGCAGAATTATTATCGGACTGAGTTCGGAACAGAGAGTACGGATATCTTTTTGCCCGACTGCTTTGGCTTTGGGTGGACACTGCCGTCGCTGGCTCATCACTGTGGGCTGATAGGCTTTTCTTCACAAAAGCTAGGCTGGCGCAATCATCCTTTTTATGGCGACAAAAAATATCCGTTTACCATCGGACTGTGGAAGGGTATTGATGGCAATCAGATCATGTTTGCGCATGGTTATGACTATGGTCACCGTTTTAAGGATGAGGATTTGTCGGATAGTGAAGAATTGAAGCAACTGGTAAAGGAAAGTCCGCTGAGTACCGTTTACCGTTATTATGGAACCGGTGATATGGGAGGTTCACCTACAATCACTTCTGTACGTGCTGTCGAAAAGGGAGTAAAAGGCTCTGGCGACATCGAGGTGGTCAGTGCTACCAGCGATCAGCTTTATAAAGATTATGCAGGAAAGCATGAGCAGCTTCCGGTATTCGACGGTGAATTGCTGATGGATGTACACGGCACGGGCTGCTATACTTCGCAGGCTGCCATGAAATGGTATAACCGTCAGAATGAACTGCTGGGTGACGCGGCCGAACGTGCGGCTGTGGCGGCAGAGTGGCTGAACCAGGAAAATTATCCGAAGTCGGAACTTGAAGCTTCGTGGAAGCGCTTCCTTTTCCATCAGTTTCATGATGACCTGACAGGTACGAGCATACCGCGGGCGTATGAATTTTCATGGAATGATGAGCTTATTTCGCTAAAGCAATTTTCGGATGTGCTGACTTCTTCTGTCAATGGGGTGAGCCGTTTGCTGGATACGAATGTAAAAGGTACTCCGGTAGTGCTGTATAACGCGCTGGGATTTGCGGTAAACGATCTTGCCGAGATAGAAGTTGAATTTGCAAAAGCTCCCAAAGGTATTGCCGTATATAATGCCGAAGGCAAGAAGGTGGCTTCACAGTATCTGGGTTATCAGGACGGTAAAGCACATATATTGGTTGAGGCTTCTGTGCCGGCTACTGGATATGCGGTTTATGATGTACGTACTTCGGGAGCCGGAGTGCAGACCGTAAAACAACAGCATGCGGATACTTTGGAGAACTCATGTTATAAACTGTCTTTTGACGCGAACGGAGATATTGTTTCGTTGCTGGATAAGCGTAACGGAAAAGAACTGGTGGCATCGGGAAAAGCTATCCGTCTGGCATTGTTTACTGAAAACGAATCTTTTGAATGGCCTGCATGGGAGGTGTTGAAAAAAACATTAGACCGTGAACCTGTTTCTATCACCGATGGAGTGAAACTGACCTTGGTGGAAGACGGTGACTTGCGTAAATCTATCTGTATTGAGAAAAAACATGGCGAGTCAGTGTTCCGTCAGTATGTCCGTCTGTACGAAGGAACCCGCGCACCGCGTATCGATTTTTACAATGAGATAGACTGGCGCTCTACAAATGCGTTGCTGAAAGCGGAATTTCCGCTTGCTGTGTCTAATCCGAATGCTACTTATGACTTGTCTTTGGGTAGTGTGCAGCGTGGAAATAATACAGTGACAGCATATGAGGTTTACGGACATTACTGGGCCGATTTGACCGACCGCAAGGGTGATTATGGAGTTTCTATTATGAATAACGGAAAATACGGATGGGATAAACCTTCGGACAATACGCTCCGTCTTACTTTGCTCCATACGCCCAAGACTGACAAGGGATATACTTATCAGGACAGACAGGACTTTGGTTATCACACATTTACTTACAGCCTGCTTCCGCACCAGGGTGAGCTTGACAAGGCTGAAGTGGTATCGAAGGCAGAGGTGCTGAACCAGACATTGAAAGCCTTCCAGACAGATAAGCATAAAGGTGAAATGGGACGTACTTTCTCGATGGTATCGTCGGACAATCCGAACGTGATAATCAAGGCATTGAAGAAAGCGGTCGATGCTGATGAATATGTGGTACGTGTATATGATGTAGCCGGTAAGGGAACTCAATCGGCCAGATTGACGTTTGCCGGTAAACTTGTGGAGGCTGTTGAAACCGACGGAACAGAGAAGGAAATTGCTAAAGCTGGTTTCAGCGATAATACGCTGGATGTTACAGTTAAGCCTTTCTCTTTGAAAACATATAAGATCCGTTTGGCTGAATCGGGTATGGAGGCACATCAGCCGAAATGTCTGGCACTTAATCTTCCATACGACAAGAAGTGTGCTACTTATAACGAATTCCGTAGTGAGGCCGATTTCGAGTCCGGTTATAGCTATGCGGCTGAATTGCTTCCCGATTCGATAACGGTAGATCAGGTAACTTTCCGTCTTGGTGAACAGGAAGCTTACAACGGCTTGTCGTGCAAGAATGATACAAGTGAGATTCCTGAAGGCTATAATCGTCTGTATTTCCTTGCAGCTGCCGCTTCTGTTGAGGACCAACGTTTACAGATTGCCTGCGGCAAGCAGACTTCGGAGTTTGTCGTTCCTTCTTATACAGGATTTGTCGGTCAATGGGGACATGAGGGACATACTACCGGCTATTTGAAACCGGCCCAGATTGCTTATGTCGGAACTCATCGTCATGCGTCGGATGGAGATTGTCCTTACGAGTTTACTTATATGTTCAAATTCGGTATGGATATACCTAAGGGTGTCCGCTCTGTTGTTTTGCCCCAGAATGAGACTGTAGTGATTTTTGCCGCTACGGTCGTTGCTGAAGACCGTTCGCCGGTAAAACCATCGACAAAACTATTCCGTACAAACAACCATGAGGAACTGTCGGAACTTGTATCTGGCAACAAAATGATTTCGGGTGAAAATCTGCTGAAAAATGCAAAACTGACAAGATGGTCGGCTTATGTAAATGAAAAGGAACGTCCGCAGGCTGCTATAGATGGCGACTTGTCGACTAAATGGTGTGACATTGCCGGACTGCCTAGTTTCCTGGAATTTGATTTGGGCAAGGCTGAGAAACTGACAGGATGGAAAGTTGTGAATGCCGGTAAGGAAAATGGATCTTTCATTACGAGCCAGTGTTTCCTTATGGGGAGAAACTCTGCTGACGAAGACTGGCAAACAGTGGATTACTTCGACGGTAACCGCAGCAATGTAGTATTGCGTACAATCACTTCGGACAAGGCATATCGCTATCTCCGTATGGTTGTGACCAGAGGAACACAGGCTGCTTCGTCGAAAGATGTACGCATTTACGAGGTAGAGGTTTACCGGTAATTGACTGTTAGTGAAATCATTGTTTGTCGTAAAACAGATTAATAGCTTTGACTATGAATAGATTATCACGGTTTCTCAAAGTCACGCTAAAAGTTTGTATTCCGGTTTTTGCTGCTGTTTCGCTTTCTGCCCAAGGAGTAAACAAATATATTCCGGTAAGTAAGCATGTGAGCAATGATAATGGAATAACCTGGCCTTACGGACAGGTTATTCCACATTTTGCCATGCCGGCAGATACACTTGATGCCCTTGATATACAAGAGGGAATTTCTGATGATGAAAAACTGATGTTTACTGTACTGCAGGGGCTTGTCAATAAAACTCATCCTCGTTTGTTCTTGTTTCAACCGGCGGGAGAGGGTAAGTACAAGTGGCCTGAAAAGCTTGGGCTATGTATGGATGAGCTGCCTCGTGCAAAACGCTTCGAACTGGTGAGGAAATATGCGGCAGAACTGGACGGTGTAGTGCTTTATGATCCTTCTAAAAACATTCACTATGCCAATCTTGCTTCTACTGTTGCCGGAATCGAAAATTTGTTGCCTGTAACGCAGCCACTCCATCAGCTTTTGTTGAATGAGGGAATCAAGTTGCCTGTCCGGACAGACCTTACACGGTTGAATTTTACGCGTACTACTCAGATTTACGATTATCTGTACAAGTATTATTGGAAAAGATGTACTCACCGCCTTTTGGTGAGCCAACCGCCGGAGAGGGGATTTGTCCGTGATCTTGCCGTTGCGTCTGGAGCAGCTATAGTATGGCTCGATGCCCGTAAATGGAATGAGAATGTGATTCTGCGGAAATTCCTGAAGGAGATGAAACCCGGGGAAAGTCTGGTTACCGGATGGTTTCCTGAGGAGCGTTCTGGGGTAGGGATGACAGCCGAGTATGGTCTTTCTACGATTCCTTCTGATTTTTATATGAATGCGACTGTTTATGCCGGAATGTCACAGCCGGTTCATTATCCGAAGGTTCCAAAGATGCCGGAACTGGAGAATAAAATATATTTGGCTCTTTTCTTGAGTGATGGTGACAACGTGCAGTATTGCCAGCATGCCATGTCGCAACTTTGGGATAAAGAAGGCAGAGGAAGTATTCCCATTAACTGGACAATCAGTCCGGGACTGGTAGACTTTGGACCTGCGTTGCTGAATTATTATTATGATACAGCTACAGAAAACGACTGTTTTGCTTCCGGACCTTCCGGACTAGGGTATTCCCTGATTTATGACTCTCACAATTACATATGGAACAGCGACAGCGGGGAAGCTATTTCACCTTATGTGAAATGGACTCAGCAATATCTGGAAAAAAGTGGGTTGAGGATTATAACCATATGGGATGAAATAAATGATGAACAGCGAAGTGCTTATGCTCGCTATTGCCGTTATTTGTATGGACTTACATTACAGGATTGGGAACACCAGCCTTACAAACTGCCGACCTTAGTGCAAGACTGTAATTTGCCGGTGATAGCCAATCTACCCTGCTATGCAAATGGAGTAGATGTCATTTACTCGTTCTGGCAAGATACGATAGCTAAATTTGATGGCTCAAAACCGCTTTTTCTTTCGGCACAAGGTGAGTCGTGGAAAATGGGACCGGATAATATTGTAGCACTGAAAGAACGTCTTGAGGCTCTTTCTCCGGGAAATATTGTTATTTGTAGGGGAGATCATTTTTTTTAATCTTTACAGAAAGGCAAACGGACTTCCTTTTAATTTGACGCTCTCTCCGGACGTTACGGTAAAGACGTCGCTTTCGAAGACATCTTCTGATCTGGTGGCCGATGGTTCTGCTGCTGAGAAACAGATGTGGGTTTCGGGTGCGGATGACGGCAAAGCATGGATACAATTTGATTTCAAGAAAAAGTATCTGATAAGCCGGTATGTAGTGCGCCATGCAGGAAACGCCGGATTGCCCGATTCGCTTAATACGCGGGATTTTAAACTGGAAGTAAGTAATGACGGAAAGAAGTGGGAAAGCGCAGACTGTCAGTCTGGAAATACAATGCCTGTGACAGATGTCGATATTGTTCCGGTTAAGGCACGCTATATACGTCTTTCCATAACAGACTCTGGTGAAGACCAGCGGGCCCGTATTGCCGATATCGAGATATATGGAAGTGTATTGTAGGTATCTTTATGTTTATATGAGAAAATTCATCTGGCTTTTACGCTTATATATGCTTTAAGAAGCGATGAATCTTTTGGAAATATCTTGAAGACTTTCTGCCGAAGTGCATGAAACTTTAAGTATGTTTCTGGGTTTGGTTTTAGTAATACAATAAATCCTCTCTTGAGTTTTTCAGGAGAGGATTTTTTATCAGTATAGCAGTAGATTCTGCTGCTGTTTCTTTTAAAAGTTCATGGATGCATAGAACCCGTAATGTCCGTCGCCGGCAACAGGGCTGATTGTCAGGTTGTGCTTCCTGGCAAACGGGCGGGTGAAGATGTAAGAACTTCCGGCTCCGATTGCTGCTCCGGCAGCTACATCCCACCAGTCGTGTTTCTTTCCGTAAACACGGGTCCATCCTACATATGTAGATAATATGTAGGAAGGCAGTCCCCACTTCCAGCCATAGCGCCGTTGGATAAAGGCTGCGGCGGCAAAAGAAGTAGATGTGTGCATGGATGGAAATGAATGATTGTCGCTACGGTCGGGACGTTCTTTTTTGACAATATATTTCAGTGCGTATGTGACTCCCAGTGTTGTTACTCCTGAAAATACGCCTTGTTTTAATCCTTGCCAGTCTTTTTGAAGCAACACGGCAGTGACTCCTGCAACCGGAAGAAGTAAAGCTCCTACATCGCCTGATGTGCGTACAGCCTTTCTGGTTCCGCTTACTTCTATTTCCTGGGCGCAGACAGATAAAGAAAGAATCAGAGCAGATAGTATAAAAATCAGTTTTCTCATGACAACAGGGTAAGTTTGGGAAGAAAGATTATCAATCCGACAACAGCCGACGCAATGGCCAGAAGCAAAACAGCTCCTGCCGCCAGATCCTTGGTGCGTTTGATAGCTTCATCATACGCTGGAGATACCCGGTCGGCAAGTGCCTCGATTGCAGAGTTTACTGCTTCTGCCGAAAGAACCAGTCCGATACATAAACAGATGACAATCCATTCCATAGATGATAGTCCGACAAGAATGCCCGCCGTAATGACGCATACGGCGGCAAAACAATGTATCCATGCATTATGTTCCCGACTGATAAGCAGAAAGATGCCGTGAAAAGCATATTTGAAACTTAACGCACGTTTACGCAAGGTAAATCCGCTGTTTTTCATTCTTCTTGTGCGATTACCAGTTGATGGTTACTTCTACCGGACAATGATCGGAACCGAATATCTCGGTATGTATCTTGGCATCCTGAAGTTTATCGGCAATGCGTGACGAAGCAAGGAAATAGTCTATACGCCACCCTGCGTTCTTCTCGCGTGCCTTAAAGCGGTACGACCACCACGAATAGATATTTTCCTGTGTAGGATAAAAGTGGCGGAAAGTATCGATAAATCCGGCATCGAGCAATAACTGGAATTTTTCTCGTTCCTGGTCAGTAAAACCTGCGTTCATCCGGTTGGTTTTCGGATTCTTCAAATCAATTTCTTTGTGGGCAACATTCAGGTCACCGCAGAAAATAACCGGTTTCTTTTCTTCTAACTGTAGCAGGGATTTACGGAAATCTTCCTCCCAGGTCATACGGTAATCCAGACGTTTCAATCCGTCCTGTGAGTTGGGGGTATACACCGTAACCAGATAAAAGTTTTCCATTTCCAGTGTAATGACCCGTCCTTCATGGTCGTGTTCGTCTATACCCAGCCCGTAAGTTACAGAAAGAGGCTGATGGCGAGTAAATATAGCTGTACCCGAATACCCTTTTTTTTCGGCATAATTCCAGTAAGAAGTATAGCCTTCGAATGCCAGATCGAGCTGTCCTTCCTGCATTTTGGTTTCCTGTAAGCAGAAAAAATCTGCATCCAGTTCGTTGAATATTTCCCGAAAGCCTTTATCGCAACAAGCTCGCAGCCCGTTTACATTCCATGAAATGAGTTTCATAATCATAATAAGAGTTTATACGTTTTCTGTTTACGTGATGAATAAATAGAATAGCGTTATTTCTTTATATCGAATAAGTAAGTCAGTCGTCCCGCAATGTATGAGTGAGCCGAACGTGAGAACGGGTCTTTCTTTGTACTGTGGTAGAAGTCACTCAGCCCGAAATAATATCTTGCTTCAAGCAGGAAATTTCCGATACCTGTACGTACTTCCAGACCTCCGCCTCCTACTATGCCATAATCGAACTTCATTTCTGCCATCTTTCCATATTGCCAGATAACTCCGTTCGGGCGGTCTTCCGGATGCCAGGAAGCACTTTGCTTCTCATTTTCTCCCAATAGGAAGCCAATCTGTGGACCGATGTTCAGGACAAACCGTGCTCCGTTCCCTTTATCTTTTCCAAAGCCAAGATGTGCCATCAATGGAACTTCTATGTAGTTCATGGTGCGCTGGTATGTATCTCCTGTGCCGTCGTCGATATTTTCTTTCCATCCTCTTTGGGAGTAGTTGATTTCTCCCTGTATACCACAGAGTATCTTGAAATATCTTTCTGATATATATCGGACAGTTACTCCGACAGAGGGAGTAATAAATGTTTTTTGCTTGATGCTTGGCTCAAAACTGACGGAACTAAGGTTTACGCCACCATTTATACCTATGGCTAAATTGTGGCGCTGGTCTTGTAGTTGGGCGCGGACAGGTAGTCCCACCAACAAACATAATATGCTCAGTAATGCAATAACAGATTGCTTTTTCATGTACTTATTCGAAATCAAGTTTAATCAGTTCGTAATCTTTTGTGAAATGTACAAAGAATACTTTACGGTTGATGAACCCTCCCCAGTTATTGACGCGTTCAAAGCAGAATCCGGTCTGTATCGGAGTTACCTGTACGCGGTTTAGATTTTCTTCCAGCTTGTTGCCTTGCTGCGACAGACCTTTCAGGAAGAAATATCCCACGTCGAATCCTAGCATGCCATATTTAGGATAAGTATTCGACATATCTTTGCTGTACCAGCGGCGGTATGACTGGGTGAAATTGATGGCAGCCGGAAACAGGTTGTTGGTATAGAACGATGAGTAGAAATAGGTATCCAACTCATAAAAGTTTGCCAGGAAATCCTGTGTATAAGTCTGCCATTCAGGATAGCCGAACAGGTGCATGTCGAAATGCGGATGCTCGCGGCGGACAAGAGTCAGGTGAGGCAGTACGCGTGTCAATGCTGAGCTTCGTCCTGAAGTCGGAATAAAGATGTTTTCCTGCAGGGTGTCCATGGCGGCAATCACTTTGTTCGGATCAATATCTCCGGCTAGCTGTATCTGCTTGAATCTGACGTTGTTGTCTTTCAATTCATTCTTCATACCTTTAATGAATTCGGCTTTTTCCTTATCTCCGCTGCCATCGTCAACAAAAATGACATTGGTCTTTCCGAATTTCCGGATAAAATGTTCGTATACCTTTGAGTAAAGATAAGACTGTGGGGTGTTGACCTGATAGATATTCGGATTGGTAAATACCTGATCTACTTTAGGAGAGAAAGGAACTACCAGACGGATATTGTTCTTGTCGGCAAAGGCTGCGACAGAAGCGATGGATGACTGGTGTGCCGGACCAAAAATGATGTCCATATCCTTCAGCTTGCTCTGGGATAAGATCGCATTCGTGCCGGCTGTGGTTCCTTTGGTGTCGTAGGTGTAAATATCGGCAGATACTCCTTGATGTTTCAGGCTATCAATAGCCATGAGAAAACCTTCGTAAAACTCTACCATGCGTGACTGTTCATCCTGACTGGTAGATGTAAAAGGTAACATCAGGGCAACTTTTATGGTATTTATCTGCTTTTTGCTGATAGAATTTTCTTTGAAGAGTTCTTCGTTGCTGGGAGCTGCCTGTGAAGACGGTGCTGTCTTTCCTGTTTCCTGTGATTTAGGGTAAGGAATGAAAAGGAAGCTTCCTTTCTTCAGCTTTCCGTTCTTTAATTCCGGATTGGCTGCAATAAGTTCTTCCTGTGTGATGCCATATTGCTGGCTGATGCTGAAAATCGTTTCCTTTCGGGCTACCTTGTGCATATCCCTCCACTCGTTTTTCTTTACTGCCGGCTCTGCTTGAGCAGTTTGTTCTGTCTGAGCGGGTGTATTATCCTGTGCCGGAATGACAATAACCTGACCGATACGGAAGTTTTCGGCACTTAATCCCGGATTGGCTTTGCAAATAGCCTGGGCCGTTACGTGGTATTTCAGTGTCAACTGATATAATGTTTCTCCTGCCTGTATCGTATGGAACTGTTTTCCGTCCTCATTGGAGTATTGTGCCTGTGGAATTTTCAACGCTTGTCCGGCACGTATTTGTTCCTTGCTTCCCGGGTTCAGGCGTACAATGTCGTCAACCGAAACGTGATACATGCTGGCAATGGAGTACAGGCTTTGTCCTTTTGTCACGGTATGCAAAAAATATCCGGTTCCGGTCTGTGCCGATACCGTTGCACTTAAACTGCTGGCTGATAGCGCCAGCGAAAGGCAGATAATATGGATAAACTTCATTTTCGTTTGTATTTGTTGAGTGGCAAAAGTACAAAAAAAGCATTATCTTTGCAAAGATATGATTGATTTTAAGGATATGGAAGACGTAAAAGAAACGATAAATGTACAAGGAGCGCGTGTACATAATCTAAAAAATATAGATGTGGAAATTCCCCGCGGGAGTTTGACCGTCATAACGGGTCTGAGTGGAAGCGGGAAATCTTCATTGGCTTTTGATACGATTTTTGCCGAAGGACAAAGACGTTATATCGAAACGTTTTCTGCTTATGCGCGAAATTTTCTGGGTGGAATGGAACGTCCGGATGTGGATAAGATAACCGGTCTGAGTCCTGTTATTTCCATTGAACAGAAAACAACTAACAAAAATCCTCGCTCTACGGTGGGTACTACTACCGAAATATACGATTATCTTCGTCTGCTCTTCGCCCGTGCGGGAACTGCCTACTCATATCTGTCGGGTGAAAAAATGGTAAAATATACAGAAGAGCAGATTCTGGATCTGATTCATCGCGACTATAAGGGCCGGCGTATTTATATTCTTGCTCCGCTGGTACGTACCCGTAAAGGACATTATAAAGAATTATTCGAACAGATACGCAAGAAAGGATACCTGTATGTGCGTGTAGACGGTGATGTGAAGGAAATTGTGCATGGCATGAAGCTGGACCGTTATAAAAATCACGATATCGAGGTTGTGATAGATAAAACGGTAGTTACGGAGAAGGAAGAAAAACGTCTGAAGCAAAGTGTGGCGACTGCCATGCAGCAGGGTGATGGCTTACTGATGATTCTTGATGCACAGACTGAGAGTGTACGCCATTACAGTAAGCGGCTGATGTGTCCGGTTACGGGACTTTCGTATAGGGAGCCGGCTCCGCACAATTTCTCTTTTAACTCTCCGCAAGGTGCCTGTCCGCGCTGTAAGGGATTGGGATATGTCAATCTGATCGATGTAGACAAGGTAATTCCCGATCGTTCACTCTCTATTTATGAAGGTGCTGTCGCTCCACTTGGCAAATATAAGAATGTGATGATATTCTGGCAGATAGAAGCGCTGCTGGAGAAATATGAAGCAACATTGAAGACTCCTGTTTCGGAGTTGCCTGAAGATGCCATAAACGAGATTCTGTATGGGGCAGACGAACGTCTGAAAATCAAGAGTTCGCTGATACATGCATCGTCGGATTACTTTGTGACTTACGAAGGTATTGTGAAATACATTCAGATGATGCAGGAGAAGGATGCTTCGGCCACAGCCCAAAAGTGGGCAGAACAGTTTGCTAAGACTGATGTATGTCCGGAGTGTAAGGGAGCGCGGTTGAATGAGGAGGCTCTTCATTTTCGTATTCATGACAAGAACATCTATCAGCTTTCTACCATGGACATAAGCGAGCTTTATGACTGGCTGATGCATGTAGAAGAACATCTGGAAAGTAAGCAGCGTATCATTGCTGCGGAGATATTGAAGGAGATACGTACCCGCCTGAAATTCTTGCTGGATGTTGGACTGGATTATCTTTCACTGAACCGTTCTTCTGTAAGCTTGTCGGGAGGAGAAAGCCAGCGTATCCGTCTGGCCACACAGATTGGTTCGCAGCTGGTTAATGTACTGTATATTCTTGATGAACCGAGCATCGGTCTGCATCAACGGGATAATATCCGGCTGATTAACTCTTTAAAAGAGTTGCGCGACCTGGGAAACTCTGTCATTGTGGTAGAACACGACAAAGACATGATGCTGGCTGCCGATTATGTGGTAGATATGGGGCCGAAGGCCGGACGACTGGGAGGTGAGGTTGTGTTTGCCGGAACTCCGGAAGAGATGCTTAAGACCTCCACACTTACTTCGCAGTATCTGAATGGAAAGATGAAGATTGAAGTCCCTGCCGAACGCCGGAAGGGAAATGGCAAATCACTTTGGCTGCGTGGAGCCAGAGGAAATAATCTGAAAGGGGTAGATGTGGAATTTCCACTGGGCAAGCTGATTTGTGTAACCGGAGTTTCGGGAAGCGGTAAGTCTACTTTGATAAATGATACCCTTCAGCCTATTCTTTCTCAGCATTTTTACCGTTCTTTGCAAGAGCCTTTGCCTTATGATGCGATAGAAGGACTGGAATACATTGATAAAGTGGTGAATGTCGACCAGTCACCGCTTGGACGTACGCCTCGTTCCAATCCGGCAACTTATACCGGTGTTTTCTCTGATATCCGTAATCTGTTTGTGGGGCTTCCCGAAGCCAAAATACGCGGATACAAGCCGGGACGTTTCTCATTCAATGTTTCGGGAGGACGTTGTGAGGCTTGTGGAGGAAATGGGTATAAAACGATCGAAATGAATTTCCTTCCGGATGTATTTGTTCCGTGTGAGGTTTGTCACGGTAAGCGCTACAACAGAGAAACGCTGGAAGTGCGTTATAAAGGCAAATCTATCGCCGATGTGCTTGATATGACCATCAACCGTGCGGTAGAGTTTTTCGAAAATGTTCCTCAGATACTGAATAAGATAAAGGTTTTGCAGGAAGTCGGACTGGGATATATCAAGCTGGGACAGCCTTCTACTACTTTGTCGGGTGGTGAGAGTCAGCGCGTGAAGCTGGCAACAGAACTTTCGAAGCGCGATACGGGTAAAACCGTTTATATTCTGGATGAGCCGACTACCGGTTTGCATTTTGAAGATATACGTGTGCTGATGACGGTTCTGAACAAGCTGGTAGATAAAGGAAATACAGTTATTGTCATCGAACATAACCTGGATGTTATCAAGATGGCAGACTATATTATCGATATGGGTCCAGAAGGAGGTAGAGGTGGAGGACAACTGCTTTCATGCGGGACTCCTGAGGAAGTTGCAAAATCGGATAAGGGATATACGCCCCGGTTTATTAAAGAAGAGTTGGAAAATCAGTAATTAAGCGATAAAAACAATCAGGTTATTATGGCAAAAGAAAAAATAGCAAAGACGAATGCGGCACGCTTGCTGGATAAAGATAAGATAAAATATGAACTTGTACCTTATGAAGTTGATGAAAACGATTTGAGTTGTGTACATGTTGCCGCTACCCTGGGTGAGAATATCGAACAGGTTTTCAAGACACTGGTACTTCACGGAGACAAATCGGGTTATTTTGTCTGTGTGATTCCGGGTGAACATGAAATTGACCTGAAAATGGCTGCGAAGGTTTCGGGAAACAAGAAATGCGACCTTATTCCCGTCAAGGAACTGCTTCCGTTGACAGGGTATATTCGGGGAGGATGTTCTCCAATAGGCATGAAAAAACATTTTCCTACGTATATTCATCATACATGCAATGATTTCCCTTATATCTATGTCAGTGCGGGTGTGCGAGGCTTGCAGGTCAAACTGGCTCCCGACGATTTGATAAAGGTTAGCCGTGCCGAAGTCTGTACACTGTTCGGTGAATAGGAACGTGGTGACGTTTTGTTTGAAACATGGGCGAATTTTGTTCGATTTGTGCTAATATTTTCGTTGTTTTATACCGAAAAGATTGAAAAAACAGGACAATTGCCTATGTTTTTGCCACTTTTTTATATATTTGCGAAAAATATTAAATTTATTAATCATTAAAATCTTCATTATTTATGTTTAACAAGCATCCTAAAG
>ERZ780135.1025-NODE-1025-length-14451-cov-11.011184_pt1 | contig 14451 bp, 13 predicted proteins | sample MGYA00511946_ERZ780135 | MGnify/ENA primary metagenome ERZ780135 (study PRJEB29588, sample SAMEA2151034) | human gut metagenome | biome: human gut; feature: human-associated habitat; material: faeces | place: Denmark | collected 2008/2010 ... | reverse complement strand
TCCCTTCAAGGACGATTTCCCGAAGGACACCCAGCTCTACCGCATCATGACCACCAAGTTAGAAGAAACCGAACTGAACTGATAGGAGGATTTTTGAATATGAACAACAAGATGATTACCATTCTCTATGCGGACGCTATCGAATACGGAGAGAACACCTCCGCGCTGTTTAAGGCTCTGTGGGAGCTGACCGATCTGATCAGACTGGAAAGCGAACTCAAGAAGCATCACCGCGCCTACCTCCATGTGAGGGAGGACATCGACGAAAAGGTCAAGGAAGCGCGTCAGATTATGACCAAGGTATCCGTGGATATGATCGGTTTCTACCTCAAGCATGATGTTCCCGAGTGCAGCAACAGAAACGAGAATACCCCTTTCGCAGATGCGATGGATGACGAAACCGTTTCTATCCCCAAGGATGAGTATGAGCTGATGATCGACGATCTGCTCACGATGTCCGAAATCATTCAGTGCGTCGCAGATATGCGCACGCAGGATGTGAAGGCAATCCGCGAGTTCGGCAAGTTTATCCCCGCCTTTGCCGCCTTTGAGAAGAACCGCCTGAGCCTCTATCGTGAGGCAGCGAAGGAAGCCGAGGAAATCTTCGACCGTTGGGCGGACGAGATTGACGATCTCGACGAGGACTTCACGGAAGATGAGGATTACGAGCCGGACGAGTATTACTCCGACTGATGCCCATTGAAATGTTGTCGGGTTTTACAGCCAACATTTCAATGGAAACACAAATCCAACAGAACAGGAGGTACACCACCATACAACTTGACATCATTCATACCGGCGATTGCCTTGAAATCCTGAAAACTCTGCCCGATGACAGCGTTCATTGCTGTGTGACGTCCCCTCCGTATTACGCGCTCCGTGATTACGGCATGGAGGCTCAGATCGGCAGAGAGACAACGCCGAAGGAATACATCTCGCGCCTGACGGAAGTGTTTACCGAAGTCAGGCGCGTTTTGCGTCCGGATGGAACGCTCTGGCTGAACATCTCGGACACCTACGCCGGAAAGGGCAATCAGGGTGATTTTGTTGATCCGAAGAACCCCAACGGCAGAAACGGTCAGGCTGTGGCTCTCAACAACATGGTTGAGGGCTGCAAGCCGAAGGATATGATCGGCATTCCGTGGATGCTGGCTTTTGCCCTCCGCGATACCGGCTGGTATCTGCGCAACGACATCATCTGGATGAAGGATAACCCCATGCCGGAGAGCGTGAAAGACCGCCTATCCCGCTGCTACGAGCATATTTTCCTGTTCTCCAAGTCCAAGAAGTATTTCTTTGACTACAAGGCAATCTCCGAGCCGATTGCTCCCGCAACGGCGGAACGCCTCAAGCGCGGCATGAAGGGCGGCAACAAGTACGGCAAGCCCGTTCCCGGTCAGCCTCAGCCGCAATCCATCAACCGCCCCCGTGAGCATGGCGCGATCAAGGACGCAGACATCAATCCGCTCCGCAACAAGCGCGATGTCTGGAAGATCAACACCGTTCCCTTCAAGGGCGGTCACTATGCCGCCTACCCTCCGAAGCTGGTTGAGACCTGTCTTCTCGCCGGTTGTCCCGAAGGTGGCATTGTGCTTGATCCCTTCATAGGGAGCGGCACAACCGGCATGGTTGCTTCGCAGATGGGGCGTCATTTCGTGGGTGTAGAGCTGAACCCTGAATACACCGAGCTTGCCTACAAGCGGATTGGAGGTGAAATCTGATGTCCAAGGAACCGGAACTCAAAGCCCGCGACAAAGTAGTCGTGCGGATGACGCGAGAGGGCGCGGTCGAGGAAAACCTGACGGCTGGCACCGAACAGCGTGTGTCAAAGCGGCTGGAAGATGCAGAGCTGGTGAAGCCCGCTGAGACAGCCGAGTCTTCCGAAGCCCTTTCCCCAGAGGAGCAGAAAAAGGTGCAGATGCGCCGTCAGCAGCGTCAGTTTCAGGTGGAACACGCCGAGGATAACGACACACAGCCGCCCTCGGAAACGTCCGTCACAGAAGAGAAAAGGGCAGAAAATCCACCCCAGAATGTACCCGAACCGCTGCCCTCATCGGAAACGCCGTTCAAGCCTCCTGTTTTGGAGCAGCACGGCGTTTCTTCGCATACCGGCACAGTGATTGCCGAAACGGTTGTCACGCACAAGCTGCGCAAGATCTCTGCGGTTGAAGCCGTGGATGCAGATGCCATTCTCACTCAAGCGGCAGAGACCTCCTCCGCAAAGCCGGTCTCGGACGATGCCGTCCCGCCCACGAAGCGGATGCAGAAGCTCGAAAGGAAGTCCGAGAAGGCACATGAGCGTCTGGATGCTGCCCGTGAGAAGCTGCCCACGCACAGAGTCCTCAAGAAAGAGCGCGTCTTTGATGAAGAGACCGGAAAGGGCAAAACCCGCCTTCATTTTGAGGATGAGCTGAAGAAACCAAAGGGCAAAGGAAAGCTGCAATTTGAAGCGGATAAAACCGTCCGCAAGGTCGGTGACACCCTCGCTTCCGGCATTCACGGCAAAATCCATGAGGTCGAACAGGAAAACACGGCGGTTGAGGCGGCGCATAAAACGGAGATCGCCGCTGAGACTGCCGCTCGGCATTTCCGTCATCATCGGGAAAGCAGCGTCAACAAGCCTTATGAGAAGGTCTCCAAGCTGGAACACAAGGCGGATGCGGCTGATGCGAAGCTCCAATATGAAAGAAATCAGCAGGAGCATCCAGAGATGAAGAAGCAGAACATGAACAAGCACTACCAGAAGCAGAGCATCAAGAAGGAATATGCCGCCGCTCGAAATGCCGGTTCTCAGACTGCCGGGACTGCCACAAAGAATACCGGCAAGAAGCTCGGTGAGAAGGCGTCCGACAAGATCAAGGAGTTCTTTGAGAAGAACAAGAAGGTCTTCATCTGGATCGGCGTCGGAATTGCCCTTCTCGTTTTGCTCGGTGCCGGAATCAGCTCGTGTTCGATGCTCACCTCTACCGGCTCGTCGGTTATTGCATCCTCTTATCTCAGCGAGGACGACGCGATGCTTGGCGCGGAGGCGCAGTATTGCCGGATGGAGCAAGAGCTGCAAAGCTATCTGGATAACTATGAAAGCACCCATGACTATGACGAATACCACTTCGATCTGGACGATATTGAGCATGACCCCTATGTGCTGATCTCCATTCTCTCGGCTCTCCATGAGGGCGAGTTCACGCTGGATGAGGTGCAGGGTACGCTCCAAATGCTGTTTGAAACGCAGTACATCCTCACCGAAGAGGTCATCGTCGAAACCAGATACCGCACGGAGACCGACACATGGACGGATGCAGACGGCAACACGCACACGGAAACCTACCGCGTTCCGTATGACTATTACATCTGCAATGTGAAGCTCGAAAACTTCAATCTCTCCCATGTCCCGGTCTACATCATGTCTCAGGAACAACTTTCCATGTACGCAACGTATATGTCGGTGTTGGGCAACCGTGAGGATCTGTTCGGTGACTCCCCCTATGTGGACAAGTACATCACAAATCCTCCCGCCGACTACGATGTCAACCCGGAATACCTGAACGACGAGAAGTTTGCAACGCTGATTACCGAGGCGGAAAAGTATCTCGGCTATCCGTATGTGTGGGGCGGCTCCAATCCCGACACATCCTTTGACTGCTCCGGCTTTGTCAGCTACGTTCTCACGAACAGCGGTCTTGTGAATACCGGTCGGCTGGGCGCACAAGGGCTTTACAACGTCTGTACGCCGGTCTCAAAGGCGAATGCACAGCCCGGTGATCTCATCTTCTTTGTCGGGACGTATGACACCCCCGGCGTGTCTCACGTCGGCATTTATGTTGGTGATGGGGTCATGATCCACTGCGGCGATCCCATTCAGTACACATCCATCAACTCTTCCTATTGGCAGCAGCATTTCTACGCCTTCGGAAGACCCGCCTATTAAAAGAAAGGAGTTATTTCATGAATCCCAAGTATCAGAAAGTCCTCTCCGACATTGAGAAGGCTGAAAAGAAGAAGTCCGAAATCGAAGGTCAGCTCAAGGAGCTGTACGACAAGAAGACAGAGCTGGAAAACCTTGAAATCATCAATACCGTGCGCTCTATGGTGATGGACAAGGATCAGATCATGGTGTTCTTGTCTTCCATGAAGGGCGGCACCAAGCCCGCTGATAATACGGAGGTAATCGACAATGCGTAAGAAGTTTCGTTTTCTGACCGTCCTTGCGGTCTGCGTCATGGTTCTGTCTTGCTTCTCGGTCACGGCGTTTGCCTACGCCGATGATACCGAACAGAACCTTCCCGTCACGGAGGCAACTCAGCCCGAACAGCAGCCCGCAGTCACTCCCACGCCGGAAAAGCCGAAGGGTGAGCCGATTGACGATGAGGGCAACGCCTACACCCGCGACTTGCTCTATGACAAGGCAACCAACAAGCAGTTCATCACAGTCCAGACGAAGAACGGCAATACCTTTTTCGTTGTCATCGACTACGATGCACCCATCAATGAGGACGAGGAACAGTATCAGACGTACTTCCTCAACATGGTCGATGAGAGCGACCTGCTTGCGCTGCTGGATGATGATACTGCGGCGGCTCTGACTACCTGTAACTGCAAGGAAAAATGCGCTGCCGGTCAGGTCAACACCGACTGCCCGGTCTGCAAGACCAACATGAGCGAATGCACCGGCACAGCCCCCGCTACACCTGAGCCGGATAAGGATGCAGAAACCGATGCCCCTGCCCCTAAACCCGAAAAGAAATCCAACATCGGCATGATCCTCGTCATCTTCGTTCTTGCCGGTGCTGCGGGTGCAGCTTATTACTACATCAAGTTCGTCAAGGGCAGAAAGCCCAAGGATGAGGATATGGACTTCTTTGATGATGAAGGCTACGAGGAAGAGCCGTACATCAACGAGGATGATGAGCCGCAGATTGCGGAGGATGCCGAAACGGAAGGTGATGAAGATTGATCTTAGTCATTGCTGAAAAACCCAGCGTCGCCCAGTCCATCGCAAAGGTGTTGGGCGCGACGTCCCGCAAGGACGGCTACATGGAGGGCGGCAACTACATCGTTTCGTGGTGCTTCGGTCATTTGGTGGAGCTGGCAGACGCCAGCTCCTACGATGAGCGGTATGCCAAGTGGCGGTATGACGATCTGCCCATTGTTCCGGAAAACTGGATGTTCGAGGTCACAAAGGACAAAGCCCAGCAGTTCAAGGTGCTGTCCGCTCTTATGAAGGACAAGCGCGTCACCGAGCTGGTCTGCGCAACCGATGCAGGACGCGAGGGTGAGTTGATCTTCCGGCTGGTCTACAACAAAGCCGGATGCACCAAGCCCTTCAAGCGTCTGTGGATCAGCTCGTTGGAGGACTCCGCCATCCGCGAAGGCTTCAACCATCTCCGGGACGGCAAGGAATATGACCGTCTCTATGAAGCGGCACTCAGCCGCTCGAAGGCAGACTGGATTGTCGGCATCAACGGCACCCGCCTTTTCACCACGCTCTATCATAAGAAGCTGGTGGTCGGGCGCGTCCAGACGCCGACCCTTGCAATGCTGGTGGAGCGTGACGGGAAAATCTCAACCTTCCAGAAGGAGAAGTATTTCAACGTCCACGTCGGCAAGGGCGATCTGACCGCCGATCTGGAAAAGGTCAAAACCGAAGAGGAAGCAAAAAGAATTGCGGCGGCTTGCGAGAAAAAGCAAGCCGTCGTTTCTTCTCTCAAGTGGGAGACGAAAACCGTCAATCCTCCGAAACTCTATGATCTGACTACCTTGCAGCGCGAGGCTAACCGCTACTACGGCTTCACCGCCCAGCAGACGCTCGATCTCGTACAAACACTCTACGAAAAGAAGCTCCTGACCTATCCGCGCACGGACAGCCAGTTTATTACGGATGATATGGAGGACACCGCCCGTCAGGTCATTTCTATCGTCTGCCGCCAGCTTCCGCTTTTCTCCGGTGTTTCGGTTACTCCGGACATTGCCCGCGTAACCGACAACAGCAAGGTCACAGATCACCACGCCATTCTCCCGACCGTCCAGCTTGAAAAGCAGGATGTTTCCGCACTCCCTCAGTCGGAGCAGAAAATTCTCAATCTTGTCGGGATGCGCCTTCTGTGTGCGACCGGCGAGAAGCACACCTACGCGGAAACGCAGATCACGCTCTCCTGCGAGGGCTATGCGTTCAAAGCCAAGGGGAAGACCGTCGTTCAAAACGGATGGAAAGCCATCGAAGAGCTGTTCAAGTCTTCCCTCAAGGCGAAGGAAAAGGACGATCCCATGAAGTCCTTGCCCGAAGTCCATGAGGGCGATGTTCTGGATGGTGTGTCCGCCAGCGTCACCGAACACTTTACGACACCCCCGAAGCAGTACACGGAAGACACGCTCCTGTCTGCGATGGAGACTGCCGGAAACGATCAGTTCGACGATCACACCGAGAAGAAAGGTCTCGGCACTCCCGCAACCCGCGCCGGTATCATTGAAAAGCTGGTGAAATCCGGCTTTGCAGAGCGTAAAGGAAAGTCCCTCATTCCAACGAAGGACGGCTGCAACCTTGTCTGCGTCCTGCCGGAACAGATCACCTCTCCCGCAATGACGGCGGAATGGGAAAACACGCTCATGGAGATTGAGCGCGGCAATGCGGATGCAGACGCCTTCCTCAGCGGCATTGTCCAGATGACCGGGGATCTCGTGAAAGCCTACCCGTTTCTCTCCGATGCCGAAGCCCAGCGTTTCGGCACGGGTAAGGAGGAAATCGGCAAATGTCCCCGCTGCGGCTCTCCGGTCTACGTCGGCAAGGGCAATTTCTACTGCTCGAACAAGGAATGCTCCTTCTGCCTGTGGGAAGACAACAAGTTCTTTTCCAGCAAGAAAAAGAAGCTGACCAAGAGGATTGCAAAGGAGCTGCTGGACAAGGGCTGGTGCCGCGTGACCGGGCTTTACACGCCGAAGAAGCCTCAGCTCTACGACGCGGTGATTCGTCTGGATGACAGTGGAGGCAAATACGTCAGCTTCAAGATGGAGTTTGATCGATGACCCGCCCAAAGTATGTTGCTTCATGCAGCGGAGGCAAAGACAGCGTAGCGACGCTTTTGCTGGCTGCACAGCACAATGAGCCGCTGGACGAGGCGGTTTTCAGCGAGGTCATGTTTGATAAGGACACAAGCGGCGAAGTCCCGGAACACCGGGACTTCATCTATGACCGGCTCAAGCCCTTCTGTGAAAAGGAGCTGGGCATCAAGTTCACCATTCTCCATGCAGACAAGACCTACGATGATGTGTTCCATCACGTCATCACCCGCGGACCGCACAAGGGCGAGGTTCGCGGCTTTGCATGGGCTGGTATGTGTGCAGTCAATCGTGACTGCAAAATCCCGCCAGTCCGCAATGCCGCACTCTCGCCGGACACTGTGAGCTATGTCGGCATCGCGGAGGATGAGCCAAAACGCCTTGCTCGTCTGGATGGAATAACGAAGGTCAGTCTGCTTGCCAAATACGGTATGACCGAGGCGGACGCCTACAAGCTCTGTCAGGAACACGGGCTGCTTTCCCCAATCTACGCTCGCTGCCGAAGAAACGGCTGCTGGTTCTGTCCCAACGCAAGCGACTCGGAGCTGCTGCACATGGTCACAAAGCACCCGGATATATTTGACCGGCTGATTGAATGGGAGAAGGAAGACAACATATTCCATCGCCGGATGACGCGCAGAGAAACCCCGTCTGAGGTAAAGGCTCGTTTATTGAGCAAATCCCAGACAGGGTTTTCTTCTGCCCGGAACAAATAAGAAATGGAGGTTTGAGATGGCTGAAAACAAAAATGCACAGCAAGTCCGCGAAATCACGGACAAGCTGGAACAGGGCATCAAGGAGCTTTTTGAATCTGAGCGGTTCAAGGAATATCTCCGCACGATGTCCAAGTTCTACAACTATTCCTTCAACAACACGCTGCTCATTGCGATGCAGAAGCCGGAGGCAACCTATGTTGCCGGTTATACCTCGTGGCAGCGCAACTTTGACCGTCAGGTCATGAAGGGAGAAAAGGGCATCAAGATTCTCGCACCCGCGCCGTACAAGGCGCAGGAAGAGCGTGAGAAGATTGACCCCGTGACGCAGAAGCCGGTAATCGGTGCAGATGGGAAGGCTGTCACAGAGACGGTTGAGGTTCTGCGCCCTGCCTTCAAGGTGGTGAGAGTGTTCGATGTCTCCCAGACGGACGGCAAGGAGCTTCCGGACATTATCGTCGATGAGCTGAAAGGCACCGTCGAAAACTACGAGGCGTTCTTCGACGCGCTCAGGCAGGAATCTCCCGTCCCTATTTCCTTTGAGGACATTCCGGGCGGTGCAAAGGGATTCTTCTCGCCGGTTGAAAGCCGCATTGCCATTCAGGAGGGCATGAGCGAAATCCAGACGGTCAAGACCGCCATTCATGAAATCGCCCACGCCAAGCTCCACGCCGTCAAGCCGGATGAGAAAGCCGCACCCGAAGACAAGAAGGATCGGCACACCAAGGAGGTTGAAGCGGAAAGCGTTGCCTACACCGTCTGCCAGCGTTACGGCATTGAAACCTCGGACTACTCCTTTGGCTATATCGCCGGTTGGTCATCCGGCAAGGAAACCAAGGAACTGAAAAGCTCTCTGGACACCATCCGCAAGACGGCGGCTGAGATGATCGAGGGCATTGACGCCAAGCTCAAGGTGCTGCTGGCAGAGAAAGCACAGTCCGCAGAGATGGAGGTCGAAGCTCCCGTAAAGGAAGCTGTTCCGGAGGAAAAGCCGGAAGTCTCCATTTACCGCGAGACGGCGAATTATGCCTATGAAGCCGGTGAGCTGGAGTCATATCGTGCTTCTCTCGCTGCAAACGTGGAATGCCGCCGTGCGATTGAGGCGGCAATCAGTTCTAACTACGGAGACAACCGGCTGGATGCGGATGCTGCCGTGAAAAGCGTCCTTGAGCAATTCTCTCCGGAGCGCGTCCGGTACGTCCTCGCAAACACCATTCAGCAGAAAGACTTCGACGGGCGCATTCCGCAGTCTCTCAAGGAGTGGGCAAAGAGCGTTGAAGTCTGCCCTGAGAATGCCTCTCGCTTCCTTGTGGATAAACCCAATCCCGGACTGACGGCACTTTTCGTGGATGCGTTCCGTCAGCAGACCGAACCCCAGAAGGAAGTCACTTCTGAGAAAACAGAGGAAAGAGACCCGGAGGTCGTTGCATGGGAGAACGATGAGATCACTTCTATTGAGGTGAGAACCGTGGAGGTCAAGTCTCCCGTTGCCCCCATGTCGGAGGAAGCGGCAAAAGCACCGAAGGCACACCGCCTGACCGCCGAAGAGAAGGAAATCAAAGCCGCTGTCATGGACACACTCAAGGGGCAGATCGCCTATAACAACGACGGTATGCGGGCGTCCTATCGCGCCTCTAACCACTCCTTCAATCTGCTGGCACGGAACGGCGTCAGGATTGAGGGCAACACGGTCACGCAGAACGGTGAGCCGCTGTTCAAAATCCATCGCCGTCATGCGGCGCGGAAAACGCAGGGCTGTTATCGTGAACTGATGCCGACGCTGGAATACATCAAACAGGAGCAGAAGCAGGAAAAGCCCTCTATCCGCGATCAGCTCAAAGCTGCCGCAAAACAGCAGCCGGAGAAGAAATCCCCGGTCAAATCCAAAACGCACGACATGGAGTTGTGAGAAAGGAGACGCATGAAGAAATACACAGACGTTGACATCGTTGCGGAGCTGCAGAAGCTCGTGGACAGTCATGTAGACAGCTACAAGGAAGACTTCGACATCGACAAGCGCATCATCCACCGCGCCGCCGAAAGCCAGAATCCCGAAGACAAAACGCTGATGTGGTTCTGCCGTCCGCATGGAACGCACTGCCTCAATGAAAATCAGGTCTTTATTCAGGGAACGCGAGATCACAACACCTTCCGTTTCTATGCGGAACAGACCTACGACGAGTGCGTTGCCCGCGTCATTATCCCGAAAACCGTCAAGCACGGCAAGGTCTTCGGAGATGTCTTTGAGATCAACTACCGGGAACAGGCGGCAAATGTGGCGCAGAACTCGGTTGCGCCGGATCATGACCGGCTGACCTTTGCAGATGGCTTTGTGCTGGACGCACCCTGCCGCAGCAGCTTCGATGCAGCAATGGCTTTGGTCGGTGAGCATGGCGGTGTACAAACCCACCAGACGCTCCCGAAGGACGCGGATGCTCTGGTGGAAGTGCTGTCTAAGCAGAAAAGCCGCCGTGACAGACTGCCGGAGGCAGAAAGGACAGAGGCCCTATCGCCTCTGCCCGTTGCAGAACTTCGGAAGTATGAAGCAGTCAAAAAGGCGCATCCCGACGCGCTGGTCTGCTTTGCCCAGAACGGCTATTTTGAACTGTATGGCAAAGACGCGGAGAAAGCCGCGCCCTTGCTCGGCACAAAGCTCCTTGAGAAGAAGGTACGCGGCAAGCCCTCCTTGCCGGTGACTGGCTTCCGTGAAACTGCGTGGGTAGCAGCATCAAAGAAGCTCTGGCAGTCCGGCGCGGATGTCTTTCTCAGCAAGGACGGCGAGACCTTCAAGGAACTCAAAGCCACAGATTACATTCCTGTCGGCGCGACACTGAATGTGGACGGCATCAAGTGCAGAATCGACGCGGTTGATTTTGCCGCTGATGAAGTCCGGCTGACGAACATCGAGGATAAGAACCGTCCCATCCGCTTTTCTGAAAGCATCCAGTATGTCCGCTCCTATGTGGAAGATGCCGGAACAGCCATCTACGACACCATCCCGAAGAAACCCACTGCCCGTGAATCCATCCGCGACAAGCTGAAATCCGCGCAGAAAGCACAGCCGCCTCACACACCGAAGCCGCAGAAATTGAAAGGAAAGGATATGGAACTCTGATATGAAAAACTTTACCGTGGAAGAAATCAACCTGATGTGCTGCTTCAATACGTCCAGCCGGAAGCGGCTGATCGACGATATGAAGGGCGTCACCCTGAACGACATGGACGGCGAGATCGCAGAGCTGATGTATAAGACCGTCCGGAAGCTCGAAGCCATGACCGACGCGGAGTTTGAGGAACTGTATATCATGCCGAACGGCATGGTGGATGACTGAAAGGAGGATGCCGATGCCCGTATTAGACGGTGATTTTGAAGCCTTCGTCACGAACCTTGGCAAGTACAACGAGGGTATGCTGGTCGGTGAGTGGGTGAAGCTGCCCACCACCGAAGAAGAGATGCAGAAGGTCTTTGAGCGCATCGGAATCGGCAAGCAGGATGAGTTCGGTCAGCCCTATGAAGAGTGGTTTATCACCGACTACGAATGCCCGATCTACGGTGTTCAGAAGATGCTTGGCGAGTACGAGAGCCTTGATAAGCTCAACTACCTTGCCGCTTTGATTGACGAGCTTTCCCTGAGCGATCAGGAAAAGCTCGTTGCCATTATGGAAGCCGGTTGCGATGAGGTCAGCGACATCGACGATCTCATCAACCTGACGTTCAATCTGGACTGCTACGACATTATGCCCGGTATCAACGACGAATCCGACCTCGGCTATTATTACGCACACGAAGCCGGTATCTACTCCGAAAAGGATCTCGGTCCTCTGGCAAACTACATCGACTATGAACGCTATGGGCGCGACATTGCGATGGATGAGCAGGGACGCTTCACCGATGAGGGCTATGTCCGTGTCGCAAGCGAGAGGTGGGACAGGCAGTTTGACGGTGAGCTTGACGATATTCCCGACGAATACCGGATTACCGGCTCAGGGGAAGCCGCCGAGCGTGACAGCACCATCGCCGTTCTCGTCGTTGAGCCGGGAAAGGAGCCTTATGTGAAGGAGATTGACTCCGGTCTGGAGTCCTTGCAGCATGAGGTCGGCGGCTACATCGAGGCAATTTATCCCTACGAAGACCCGGTTGCCTTAGTCTGTAATGAGGAAGGCAAGCTGGAAGGTCTGCCCCTGAACCGCGCTTTGCGAGATGAGGACGGTGACATCTACGACGTTGTTGCCGGAACATTCATGGTAGTTGGCTTGACGGATGACAGCTTCGGCTCTCTGACCGTAGAGCAAATGCAGAAGTTCTCTGACCTCTTCAAAGTGCCGGAACAGTTTGTTAAGTTGGGCGATAAGATTGTTGCAATCCCTATGATGTCGAAGGAGCAGCAGAAGCAGGAAGCTACCGAGCAGAAGGACTTTGAGATGAATGCCGACACCTCCGGTCTGACGGTTGCCGGTCACATCGGGACGTGGCACACCATTGACCAGCACGAAGTCGGCGGTCACAGCTTTTATTTGATGGAGCATGACACCTACGGTGATGAAGCGGCTTGCATCATCGTCGATGAGCGCGGCAAGCTCGTTCTTGATGATGTCTACAACGGCTTTGACGATGACACGCTCCGCCTTCTCGACCTTGAGGTCAAGGAAGTGCCGGAAATGCCCGATCCCGCGATCTCTGTGCAGGATATGAAGGACTACGGTTACGCATGGGCTGGCGTTCTTCCCGCCGGTCAGGAGGCGGCTGAGAAGGCTTTGGAGAAGGGCTGCGAGGTTTACCGTCTCTATTCCGATAACACCGAGGGCTTGTGCGTGGATGCCAAAGAGATTGCCGATCATGCGGCAAAGGGCGGAATGCTCGGTATCAGCAAGGAAAGCTGGATGGCAGCTCTTGAGAAGGAAAACTACCTCAAGGTGGCGGAGATGTCGATGGAGGATGACTACGGCATGATTGATGGGATCATCAACAACGGTCCGAAGGAGGACAAGACCGCAGAGGTCAAAGCGCCCGAAAGGGGCGAAAAGTCCTCCATCATGGACAGGCTCAAGTCTGCAAAGGCTGAAAAGCAGAAGGAATGCTGCCCTCCCAAAAAGCACAAAGGAGAGATTGAACTGTGAGCAGAAGTCAGAAATGGCGGCAGGAGTGGTCATTCTTCATCGGGGACAGCGGACGCCGGAAGTATAACCGCTTCTGTGTCCGCTGCGTCCATAGCTGCAAGCAGAGCTTTCGTGCGGATCTCATCGCCTGTCCGCACTTCTCCCGCAAGGCATCGCGGTGTAGACAGTTAGGGGGCGAAAAAGCCTGTGATTGCAAGCCTCAGAGCGACGAGGAATGACCACCCAGTGTGATTAGATTCCCCGCACAGTTCCAGCAATAGAGCGAGAATAAGTGTCGATTTCGGCACTTGTTTGAATGCCCGGAAAACGAACCAAAAGCCTCTGTCGATGCCCGTTTTGGGTATCGGCAGAGGCTTTTTTTTATGACATATTCAAAATAGCGGACAGCAGCTCTTGAACCTGTTGCCGGTATTCCGGCTTTATATCCGAAATACGTCTGGCAAGCGCAAGGGCTTCCGCTTCTGGCTCATCGGTCCCAAAGATAATTCGGTCCGCACTGACGCCCAGCAAACGGCAAAGACGCTGCAAGGCTTCAAGAGAAATACCGGAAGCACCACGCTCAATAGCGCTCAGGTGATTCGGCGTCATGCCAAGCATTTCTGAGAGCGTGTCCTGCGTATAGCCCGCCTGTTCTCTTGCCACTTGAATATTGCCGCCGATTTCAATATTGATGTCCTTCTTCTCTCGCATAGCCTCACCACCTTTGCATTTAGTGTACCTAACGGCGGTGTCATTATCCACGGTACGTCGTCGTTGATTTTACTAACGACAATGCGTTGACTGTCCGTGATGAGGGTGATAGAATGGAGTTACCTACCAAAAGAGTGAAAGAAGGGGTGTCATGTCGCGCATTATTGAGTTTAGAAAGTCTGCTCAAAAAGCTGAAAGGCAATCCGCTCAAGGTAAGACTTGTGCGTTTACCGGTCATAGACCGCAGAGTCTTCCGTTCGGCTTTGATGAATCCGATAAGCGTTGTACTTCTTTGAAGTCTGTTATGCGGGATCAGATTGTAGCACTCATCGAGAACGAGGGCGTCACGCATTTTATTACCGGCATGGCTCTTGGCGTTGATATGTATGCTGCGGAAATTGTACTCGATTTGAAATCAAAATACCCTCACATTACTCTGGAAAGCGCAATCCCTTGTGAGACACAAGCGATCAAATGGTCTGTGGCTTCACGGGAACGGTATTATAATATCGCGGCAAAGTGTGACAAGGAGACCATGCTGCAACGGGAGTACACGCCGGACTGCATGGACAAGAGAAATCGGTACATGGTAGATCACGCCGATTATATTCTCGCAGTATGGAATGGATGCCCCAGCGGTACCGGGAACACCGTGAGATATGCCCACAAAAAGGGCATATCTATCATCGTTATCAATCCGATTTCCCTTGATGTCACGCGGGAATAAGGCAAAAATCCCACTCCTGAATCAAGAGTTGTGAAAACCGTGAAGTATTTCCCGATAGTGAATACACATTGCACTACTCGGTGATTATTGGAAACGTGTACGGCGTATGCTGCCCAGTGAACATCTCCACGGAACACATCGAATTTTCAC
>ERZ780135.1010-NODE-1010-length-14645-cov-9.844071_pt1 | contig 14645 bp, 8 predicted proteins | sample MGYA00511946_ERZ780135 | MGnify/ENA primary metagenome ERZ780135 (study PRJEB29588, sample SAMEA2151034) | human gut metagenome | biome: human gut; feature: human-associated habitat; material: faeces | place: Denmark | collected 2008/2010 ... | reverse complement strand
AATTGAAGTCGGCCGAGAAGTCGAAGTTCTTCCATTGTACGCGTGTACCGAAACCACCATAGGCCTTAGGATCGGCCGAACCGAGGTAACGTTTGGCACACTCGTTCCAGTTGGTTGTGGTTTCGTCGCCTGTTTCATTTTTATACCATAACGGATTTCCGGTATTTGGGTCTACGCCTGCATATTCTACCATATAGAATTGTCTTAAAGGATAGCCTTCTTGTTGGATGGTATAGGTACCTTCAATCGGTTTTCCTCCAGAAAGTTTCGTAACACGGTTTTGGTTGAGTGTAACATTAGCGTATGCAGTCCATGTCCATCCCTTGGTTTGCAGGATGGTACCGTTCAGACCGATTTCAACACCTCTGTTTCTCATAGAACCGATGTTCTGGTATACTTTACTCAAACCGGTAACCTGAGAGATAGGCAGTTCAAACAGCATGTCGGAAGTTGCCTCGTTGTAGAGGTCTATGGTCAGGTTCCATCTTCTGGCAAGTGTAAGGTCGATTCCGATGTTCAGCTTCTTGCTGGTTTCCCATCCCAGGTCGGGAAGATTCAACGATACGGGAACGATACCCGGTGTGCTGTCATAATTGTATCCGGCGCTGTAGAAACCACGGGCCGCATACCAGTCAATATCCTGATTACCTACCGTTCCGTAGCTTGCACGCAGTGCCAGGTTGGTCAAGAGGTCATTGTCTTTCAGGAATTCTTCTTCAGAAATACGCCATTTGCCGCCTACGGACCAGAAGTTACCCCAGCGGTTGTTGCTACCGAATACGGACGAACCGTCACGACGGAAACTTACCTGTCCGTAATACTTGCCCTGATAGTCGTAGCTTGCATTCATGAAGAAAGAAGCCAGACGTGCCTGACGGGTAACGTACGACGGATTGCCGTAAGAAGAACCAGCCATATTCAGTTCCCGGTATCCTTTCAGCGGGAAGTTGATTCCGGCATACGATTCATTCCAGTAGTTCTTCCACTGTGCTTCCTGTCCAAGCATGATGTTCAGGTTATGCTTTTCGTTGAAAGTATGCATCCAGTTCAGGGTATTGGTCCATGTGATGGTGGTGGTGTTCGAATTGTATTGCATACCACGTCCGTTGTCGCTGGCTCCCTGATTGTTGTACCAGCTCCAGAAATCGTACTGGCGTGTGCCGTACGAGTTAATACCTAATGAGGTTTTCAGAATAAAACCTTTTCCAAAGTCGATGGCAAAGTACGGGTTCAGGTTAATGGTGGTTGTCTTGGTGTTATAGATATCTCCTTCATCCTTGTCGTAAACGGCAAGCGGGTTGTATGAGATACTGGTGTTATAACTACCGTCTTCGTTGTAGAACGGATCAAGAGGGGTTGCCTTCAGCGTAGCACTGACAAACGGGTTCGAGAAAGAACCTCCGGTTGACTGTGAGAAGGCATCCATGTCGGCCAGCGCGAACGAGGTATTGAACCCGAAGCTGAACCATTTGTAGGATGTTTCCAGATTGAGGCGGGCAGAGTATCGTTTCATACCGCTGTTGATGGCCACACCTTCCTGATTCAGGTAACCTACACTGGCATAGTAGCGTGTCTTGCCGTTTCCACCGCTGAAGCTGAGGTTGTAGTCCTGATAATATCCGGTGCGTGTGATGGCGTCAATCCAGTCGTAGTTCTGGATACCGTCCCAGTTATAATCCGATTTGATCTTGGCCATAGCCGATTCATAAGTATACTTCTCGGGGTTGCTGTTTACCAGACCTCTTGCAAACATGTCGGCGGTCTGCTGTGCGTTGCAGAAAGAGAAGTTGTTGGGAGCAATGGTTGTGAATCCCTGTTTGATGTCCAGGTCGATGTGCATGGCACCTTCCTGTCCCTTTTTGGTCGTGATGACAATCACACCGTTGGCCGCACGCGAACCGTAGATGGCCGTAGCGTTGGCGTCCTTCAAGACTGTAATGGTTTCTATATCGGCTGTATTGATATTTGCCAGCGGGTTGAATGCACGGTTGTTGCTGGACGATGCGGCATCTGTATCCGAATTCATCGGCATGCCGTCGATGATGTAAAGAGGCTGTGTACCCGAGTTTACGGAACTTTCGCCTCGGATGTAGACACTTGCCTGAGCACCCGGCATGCTGGTTGAGTTGTTCATCTGTACCCCCGGCATGCTTCCTTCCAGTGCTTTCATAAAGTTGGCATCCGTATGTGATTCGAGGGTAGTAGGACTTGCCACGTTGGCAGCTCCTGTAAATGTGCTTTTCTTGGTTACGCCGTAACCGGTTACCACAACTTCGTCCAATACCTCTGTATCTGACTGTAATATTACATTTAATACCGGCTTGATATCCAGTTCACGGCTACGCATACCGATGAACGAGATAATTACCTTCTTGGCATCTGCCGGAATGTTGCCAAGTGTGAATTTTCCATCAATGTCAGTCACTGTTCCTGTGTTGGTTCCTTTGATAAGAACAGAAGCTCCTACAATTGGGAGATTGTCTTCTTCTGAAGTGACAACTCCTGTCACCGTTGATACCTGTGCCATCGCTATGCTGATACAAGCGAAGAGGCAAGTACAGATTAAAAGCAATTTTTTTCTCATAAGATCTCTCGTTTTAGGTTAAGTCTAAAAACTAAAAACAGCAAACAAATAAGAATTGTTTGCTGTTTTTATAAAAAAGTTCAAAAAAAATCTTTTCTGTACTTCTTTTTGTCTGTAATAAGTCTTTTATTGCATCTTTTCGGCTAAATATTGCCCTGTATACGATGCTCCACAACGAGCGACCTCTTCGGGAGTGCCACAAACCACCAGATTACCTCCCATATCTCCTCCTTCCGGGCCGAGATCGATTACATAGTCGGCGCATTTTATGACATCCATATTATGTTCGATGATAACGACAGTATGTCCGCGTGCTATCAACGAATCGAAAGCTTCGAGCAACTTTTTGATATCGTGGAAATGAAGTCCGGTAGTCGGTTCATCGAATACAAAGATAGTAGGCTGCGACTTTTCGATGCTTAGGAAATAAGCTAGTTTTACACGCTGGTTTTCTCCTCCAGAAAGGGTAGAAGACGATTGTCCTAACTTGATATATCCCAGTCCTACCTCTTGTAAAGGCTGAAGTTTCTTTACTATCTTTTTTTGTCCGTGCTTGTCGAAAAACTCGATGGCCTGGTTGACTGTCATCTCCAGAATGTCGTAAATATTCTGCCCTTCGTACCGTACTTCCAACGTATCGCTTTTGAAACGTTTGCCGTGACATGATTCACATTCCAGTACCAGGTCGGCCATGAACTGCATCTCAACGGTAACGGTTCCTTCTCCTTTACATTCTTCACATCGTCCTCCTTCGGTATTGAAAGAAAAATATCCGGCCGAATAACCCATCTGTTTGGATAAAGGCTGGTCGGCAAACAGTTTTCTTATCTCATCGTAAGCTTTGATGTAAGTTACAGGATTGCTGCGTGATGACTTTCCTATCGGATTCTGGTCGACAAACTCTATGTCTTTTACCATCTGAATATCGCCTTCCAGAGAGACAAACTCACCCGGACGGTCACTGCTTTCGCTGTATTCCCGTTTCAATGCTTTGTAGAAAATATCACGAACCAGCGTACTTTTACCCGAACCGCTGACTCCGGTTACAACCGTCATCACATTGAGCGGGAAACGTACGTCTATTCCTTTCAGATTATTCTCTCTTGCACCTTTTATCTCTATGTAGTTATTCCATGAACGGTGAGTCTGCGGACGTTCGATTGTTTCTTCTCCCAGCAGATATTTTACCGTATAACTGTTGCTTCCGGGTTTCAGGTCTTTCATATCTCCCTGATAAACGATTTCTCCACCCAGTCGGCCGGCCTTAGGACCTATGTCGATGATGTAATCGGCAGCACGGATGATTTCTTCATCGTGCTCTACAACCACAACTGTATTGCCCAATTGCTGTAACTGGCGAAGTACCTTGATAAGTTTGTCCGTATCGCGGCTATGCAAACCGATGCTCGGTTCATCCAGAATATAAAGAGAACCTACCAGACTACTACCTAACGAGGTGGCAAGGTTGATGCGCTGGCTCTCACCACCCGAAAGCGAATTGCTGAGGCGGTTCAAAGTCAAATACCCCAATCCTACGTCGAGCAGAAAGCTGAGTCGGTTGTTTATTTCGTTCAGCAGGCGCTGAGCTATCAACTGGTCGTGCTCATCCAGTTTCAAGGTACGGAAAAACTCCTTCAACTGATAGACCGGCATTTCCACCAGTTCTGCGATAGTACGTCCTCCCACCTTGACATAAAGAGCTTCTTTCTTTAAACGGCTTCCGTGACATTCGGGACAAGTAGTCTTACCCCGATAGCGTGCCAGCATTACACGGTATTGTATTTTATACTGATTTTCCTCTAGCATTTTGAAGAATGAATCAATACACACCTTATCACGCGGTCCGTGCCAGAGATAATCTTTCTGTTCCTGAGTCAGATTATAATATGGTTCGAAAATCGGAAAATCGTGAGCCGGCGCTTCCCGCAGGAATTCGGTAAGCCATTCGCTCATCTTTTCACCTCGCCAGCACATGACTGCACCGTCGTAAACGCTCAGGGCGCGGTTGGGAACTACCAGATGTTCATCAATGCCGATAATCTTTCCAAATCCCTCGCACGTAGGACATGCACCGATAGGAGAATTGAACGAGAACATCTGGTCGTTCGGCTCTTCGAATTTCATGCCGTCTGCCTCAAACTTCGTGCTGAATGTATGCAGTTTGGTTGTACCGTCGGGCAGATAGAAGCGCAGCAGGCAGGCTCCGTCGCCTTCGTACATTGCTGTTTCAGCAGAGTCTGTCAGTCGGCTGATGGCATCTTTCGCATCGTCGCAGCTCATGCGGTCTACCAGCAGGTATACGGTATCGGCAGGATTGTACTGATATTCTTCCATACGTACCATTTCACCGTTCACTTCCAGACGGGTGAAACCTTGTTTCATGTCCATGTCTATTTGTTCGGCCTCGCTGCGTCCTTCGCGTGGAATGATAGGAGTAAGTACCGTATAACGTGTACCTTTGGGATACGAAAGCATGCAGTTTACGATATCCTCCGGACTGTCTTTCTTAACAAGCTGCCCGCTTACAGGAGAATAAGTCTTGCCGATACGGGCGAAAAGCAGACGGAGATACTCGTATATTTCCGTCGAAGTCCCTACCGTAGAGCGCGGATTTCGGCTGATGACCTTCTGTTCGATAGCGATGGCTGGAGGAATACCTTTGATGAAATCACATTCGGGTTTGCTCATGCGTCCCAAGAACTGGCGAGCATACGAGGAAAGACTCTCCACATAGCGGCGCTGCCCTTCGGCATACAAGGTATCGAAAGCCAGCGAGGACTTTCCTGAACCTGATAATCCGGTAATGACCACTAGCTTGTTGCGAGGTATATCAACATCGATATTCTTCAGGTTGTTTACCTTTGCACCTTTTATAGATATGTATTTGCTGTCAGACATGCTTAGAATCGTTTAGTTTCAATAGGCAAAGATAGTGATATATTTTAAAGAAGTTTTCATTCTTTACCGGCAAAATTAGGTAAATGCATCGCTCTTTACTCTGTTATCGAAACAAAATGCTATCTCATGTAACAATATTCTTTTGCAACGATTTAATAAAAAGAAAGCAGGTGATTATTTTTTGTTATCTTTGCCCTCTCGATTATAATTTGAATGGAAAATATGAAATCAAAAGTTTTATTGGTTTGGCTGGCAATGCTTTTGCTGATTGCCGGAAGCGTTGAGGCGCAGACTTTATATCCAAAGCGTGAATTTCGCGGTGCATGGATACAATGTGTGAACGGGCAGTTTCAAGGTATGCCGACAGAGCAGATGAAAGCTACCCTGATCAGTCAGTTGGACAACTTGAAAGGGGCAGGTATCAATGCTGTGATATTTCAGGTTCGTGCCGAATGTGATGCTCTTTATGCGTCGACTTACGAACCGTGGAGCCGTTTCCTTACCGGACTGCAAGGAAAAGCGCCGCAACCGGGATGGGATCCTCTCCAGTTTATGGTGGAAGAATGTCATAAACGCGGAATGGAACTTCATGCGTGGATCAATCCTTACCGGGCACAGACAAAAGGTACAACTGCCTTGTCTCCCATGCATCCTTACAACAAATATCCCAAACTTTTTGTACGCTACGGCGGACAGTTGTATTTCGATCCGGGCTATCCTGAATCGAGAGCCTATATATGCAAAATAGTACGCGATATTGTTTCCCGTTATGATATTGATGCCATTCACATGGACGACTACTTCTATCCTTATCCCATTCCGGGAGAAGATTTTCCCGATAATGTCAGCTTTGCTGCCTACGGACGCGGATTTACCAATAAAGCAGACTGGCGCAGAGATAATGTAAATGTATTGATAAAGGAAATACATGAAACGGTACGCAGTTGCAAGCCATGGGTAAAATTTGGTGTATCTCCTTTTGGTATCTACCGTAACAAAAAATCTGACCCGAACGGTAGTGATACGAACGGACTCCAGAACTACGATGACTTGTATGCCGATGTATTGTTGTGGGTAAACAATGGCTGGGTGGACTATAACATTCCGCAGATTTACTGGGAAATTGGTCATCCGGCAGCCGATTATGATAAATTGATTCGCTGGTGGGCACGCAATTCGGCAGCACGTCCGCTGTTTATTGGACAGGATGTAGTACGCACAGTAACAAAGGCAGACCCGAAGAATCCTTCTCAGAACCAGATGCCTGCCAAGTACAAGTTGCAGCGCATGTTCCCTACCGTGCAGGGTAGTTGTCAGTGGTATGCTGCGGCTGTAGTAGAGAATAAAGGCAATTACCGTAATATGCTGGCTAATGTTTATCATAAATATCCTGCACTGGTTCCAACTTCACCTTTTATTGATAACGAAGCTCCAGGCAAAGTGAAAAAAATGAAACCGGTCTGGACTGCCGATGGTTATATTCTTTTCTGGACAGCTCCGAAAGCGAAGGATGAAATGGATCGGGCTGTGCAGTATGTAGTGTATCGTTTCGGCAACAAGGAAAAAGTGAACCTGAATGATCCTTCTCACATTGTTGCCATAACCAACGATACGTTCTATAAACTTCCTTATGAGAATGGTAAGACTAAGTACCGTTATGTTGTGACGGCACTCGACCGACTGCACAATGAATCGAAGGCTGTAAAGAAAAAAGTTAAACTATAAAATAGATTTTCATGTCAGAACCCGTTCAGATAATGGATGGGTTCTTTTTTATGTAAAATGGTTTGTGATTGCGTCAGTTCTTTCATTTAAAATTTGTTATTCTAAAAGATTTCTATAACTTTGCTAAAGACACAAAACAAACAGGAGTGTACCGTAAAAGGAGATGCCCCTACACTCCATAAAACAACCTAGGATTCTTAGGGGGCAGGAACCTTAAAAAACGATGAACGCTATGAAAAAATTATTATTAACCGTTGTCTTAGGACTATGTACGCTTGCTGGATTTTCCCAGGCAAAATTCGATGTACATGCTGGTATGTCTATGGCAAACATCACCAACAGTGAAGCAGATTTAAAGATCGGCTATTCGGTAGGTGTGGGAATGGACTATGCTATTACGGATATGTGGGCCTTTCAGACAGGTCTGAATTTTACAAGCAAAGGCTGTAAGGAATCTGTTGAGGGAGTAAAAGCTAAGTTTAACCCTGTTTATCTGGATATCCCTTTGCTTGCAGCTGTAAAACTTCCTATCAGTGAAGGAAATACTTTCGTAATCAATGCAGGTCCGTATGTAGGCGTTGGTTTGGGAGGAAAAATGACTGTTGAAGACGGTGGTGCTGAAGTTGGTACCAAATTGTTTAAGAAAATAGATGGAGCCGATGAAGCCATGATGAACCGTTTTGCTGTAGGTTTGCAGTATGGAGTAGGTTTTGAACTGGGATATAGATATTTGTTGAACCTGACAGGTCAGTATGGATTTACCAACATGATAAAGGACAGCTGGGTTGATGAAAACAATAAGAACCTTGCATTTTTGATAACAGTCGGTTATCGTTTTTGATAAGTCTGGATCTATTTCATAATTGAAGTAGGCCTTCCTATGATAAAAATAGCTCTATCATTTTCCTCAAGGGAATTTGATAGAGCTATTTTATTGTTATACTCCTTATTATTAATATTAGAATTCGTAGCCGAAGCCTAAGTTCAGGTAAATGGGGTACATGGCAAACGAAATCGTTTTGAAATCCTTCTGGAAAATGTCATTCAGTCCCCACGTCAAGTCGGCATGTACGGTGAGGTGCTTGTACGCTTTCCAGCTTCCTCCCACTTGAACTCCCCATTGGAAATGGCGCAGCTTATCAGAAAAATCATAGGCAGCAGAATTTTCTCCTTCAAAGTCGATGCGGCTTCCTGTAGCATCAGGCGTACGTAAATGTCCTTCATAAACATCTCCCGAGAAATCTCCGTCTATCATATATGAGAAATACGGTCCGGCTACGATTTTCCAGCGGTCATTTATTTTATAGTTAGCCAGTAGAGGAACAGTGATATACGACATTTTCACTTTCGTTTTTACTCCACCTGTCCAGAGGCCTTCTACCTTTCCACCTGTATCGTTAAAGATAGCCATACCATAGTTTTTTACCGTGGCGCGAGTATTCATATTCTTGCTGTCAAGGCGTAAACCAAGACTTATTCCCCATTTCTGTCTGGCGTCAATCCATTTGGTTGCATTTCCTTCCAGAGTAATAGCAAGCCCGGGAGAATAGCTGTCCAGACTTCTTATTTCCTTGGGGAGAGGGAGTGGAGAAGTACCTCCAATATTTACACCTGCCTTGAATTCATAGTCTAATCCGTGCAGTGACGACCACAATAATCCTTTGTGTTCGCTCGATTGTGCTTTCACTAAATTCGTTCCGGCTGTAAGCATTGCAGCCAAGATGATGATATACTTTTTCATAATAAATCAGTTCAGATGGTTGTAGGATCAATATTATTCACAAGTTATTTCTACCTCATCGATGCATAATTCGCTACCTATGGCTCCTTCGAAATAGCCTCCCTGAATACTGGAAGAGAAAACTATGGTCAATTTATATTTCCCTGCTTTCAATTTTTCCTCGTTGATGGTCTTATTGTTCTGAAGCTTGAAATCCAGATCAAATCTGGTCCATTGGTCGGCTGCTTCCATTTTGTCTATGCGCGCTAGCAGTACAATATTTTTAGCTTTCTCATTGTCTGCAGTAAATAGATCACCATCAAGTGAGAAATCACTGTTAGGCGCTTCGTACAATACCGCATAGATATCACCGGTATCCGTCTTGTCTGGAATTACATTTCCGTTTTGATCCGTGAGTGTGGTTCCCGGTTTATATTTGTAATAGCCCGACATCTTTATAGGTTTTCGTGTAAATGGAAATCCGAATTTTGTAGCTTGTCGGGGAGCAAGAATAGCAGATGCTATATCGAACGATCCGATAAAAAGGTTACCAGCTGCAATTGGCATCTTGGGAATTGTGTTCATGCCGAAACTTCCTGTAGACTGTGTCACCAACTTTACGCATTTTCCAGAGAATCCTCCATCGGCTTGTACTGTAGGATATTGCATGGCATTGCTTGCCATTCCGCATAATTTGTATCCCTGATTACCGCTTGCCCATTGCATGAGTCCGCTTATGTCAGTCAGGTAAAATATATGGTATGGATTTATTTCTTTCAAGTTTTCAAACGAGTATTTCAATGGAAGTTCTATTGTATATAGATTTATGGTATAAGTAGCCTTATTGTTTCCATCTTCAGAAGTAACGGTGAACTTACGGTTCTTTTCAGAGCTGAAATCATAGAAAGGTGGATTGTCATTGCTTTGAGGCTTTTCGGGGCAGATAGTTGCTCCGTCGGGTAGTGTAAAGTTCAGCTCCTGCGCCGTTATGTCAGCTCCTTCGAAAACGAATACGTCGATTTCCCTGCTTAGATCGTTGATATTTATCAATTGAATATTAGAGCCGTTGCACCCGTCAATAGCTGCTTCCACGTTTAGCGCTTCATCCTGAATACAGGAGATGGTAAAAAGGGATAAAAAGGTTCCGATTAAAATGTTTTTGAATTTCATATAGCTTCTTTTTTGTGTTATTGAATAGTTACAAATATAGAGAAAAAAGTATCTTGAACATAGAAACCTATTTTAAAATATTTATTTTTTTTGAAGAATAGACTATGTGTAAAAACGTAAGTAGTAGGTTTTTCATTGGTTTAGAATATGAATTTATCGGAATAAGTAAAAAATAGAACAAAAATAAAAAAAAAAGACCTTTCCAGATTTGTGAAATCTCAGTTACTTTGCACGTTGAAAAATTAATAATTATTTGAATGAAAATGAAAAACTATTTAAAGATTCTTTCTTCAGTGGTATTACTGGCTTCCTTAGGCAGTTGTTCGAATGAGGAAGGAAAAGAGAGTGTTTCAGAACAAGGCAGTATCATGGTCGATTTGTCGACAGACCTGTCTTACAGCCGTTCAGTAGATAAGAGCGCTTATCAGAACGTGAACAATTATAAGGTGTCCTTGTATAAAGGGGAAGAGCCTGTTTACACGGATAGACTTTATGAGGATTTGGAACTGGAGCAAAGTGTGGATTTTGGAGTTCCTTACACACTGACTGCTTACTATGGAGAGGATGTAGCTGCGGGCTACGATAAATTGTATGTAAAAGGTAGTGAAACGTTTACTGTATCTCAGGGCGATAAGAAAACTATATCTATCGTATGTAAACCTGCTAATGCAAGAATGATAGTTGTGTACGATGGAAAGTTTGAGGATTATTTCCAGAATTGTACAGTTTCTATCAAGACAAGCTATATGGATGAGGCTTGGGAAATGGATAAAGCGGATGCAGGTCAGGAGCTTTATTTGAAAACCGGCGATAAGGGGGTACAGGCTACTTTAACTTTCGCGTTGACTGACAAGAACGGCGATCCGGTATCTGTGGATGGCTTCGAAACTTCAAAGGTGGTCGATCTGAAACCTTGTTATTCTTATACCCTGACTATCAAACCTGATGAAACAGAAATTCAGGGGGGTAAGTTAGGATTGGATATTATTGTAGATGATGGTGTAACAGAAGAAGATGTTACAGTTGATATCCCAGGCGATTACATTCCAAGTTAAAATAAAATACGAGTAAAATGAAAAAATATAAGAGTTTAATATGGCTTTTAGGCCTTATAATAAGTCTTTCATCTTGCGAAATGCGTGATGAACTTTTGGGTAAGGGAGAAGCTGGCGAGAATGCAGGCACACTGGAGCTTGGATTGTCATCCGTTTATAACGGTGTTACTGTAAGCCGTGCTAGTACAACTGTTGATGGCGGAACTACTACCGGAAATTTTGATGAAGAAGATATCAATGTTGACAATTATACTTTGGTTGTAACAAATACGGAAACTCAGGAAGAAGTTGCTAAGGGTAAGGTCAGCGAGCTGAAGAATGAAAGCGGAAAAGTTGTTCTCCCGTTGAGCGAAGGTGACTATTCTGTAACTGCTTACAATTATGAAGGAGAAAATGTAACTGTATCCGAACGTCCTTATTTCAAGGGTGAGCAGACATTTTCTGTAAAAAAAGGAGTTGCAACAAGTGTTGATCTGCCTTGTAAGCTGGCTTGTGTGGAAGTTTCATTGTCATTGACCAGCTCGTTTGAAGAAGCCTTTAAAGACGATTACGCTGTAATTATCGACAATGGAGACGGTGCCAATCAGGTGTTCGACAAGACTTCTATCGGTAAAAAGTATTATTTCCAGACTCCGGAACATCAGAGCGCTTTGAATGCTTCTATCAAGGCAACTTCAGAAGAAGGAAATTTTGTTGAACTGAAGGCTACAATCCAGAAACCGGCTGATGCTGAAGGTGGTGTATCTGATTTGGAAGGAGGAGATTCTTTCAATATCCAGTTGACAGAAGAAGGTTCTACTGATTCTTATATTTCTATCGGCATTACAGTCGATCTGACATTCACTGAAGTTGGTGAAACAATCGAAATCCCTGTAGGCAATATTATTTATGAAGGTCCGGAAACTCCGGGAGAAGGTGGCGGTGAGGAACCGGAAGAACCGACTACTGGTACTTTGTCTGTTACAGGTATTCCGGAAACATATAATCTTAGCGTTGCAGAACTTATGGAAGCAGGTGAAATGCCGACTATTAAGGTGGATATGGCTTCCGAAAACGGAATCAAGTCATTGGTTGTTTCGATTAGTAGTGATAATGCAACGTTCCCTGTATTACTTGCAGGTATGGATTTGGACAAACCTTTCGATCTGTGTAATTTGGAAGATAGACCTACTGCAAAAGAACAACTGGAAAGTTTGCCACTTATTACAGAAGAAACCTATAATCAGCTTCATAGTGGCAATTTGACACAGTATACTTTTGATGTAACAACTTTAGTCGCTTTATTGCCGGGGCAAGGATTAATGGGAGCGCATAAGTTTACATTGACTATTTCCGATGGCAATGAAACTAAGGAAGGAACGTTAACTGTGAATGTAACCGAATAATAATCCTGCTTGTAAGGATAGAAAATTAAAAATAGAGATAAATGAAAACAAATATATTAGTTACCAGTTTATTTCTTTTGGCAGGATTAGCATCTTCCTGTCAGTCAGAAATAGATGAAGCCAAAGGATATGGCTATCTTCAGTTGTCTTCCGTCGATGTTAACAAGAGTGTGATTACTCGTGCTGATATTACTGCATCGGAAACAATAGCTGTTGATATTTTGGATGCGTCGAATGCAGTGGTACAACATGCCGACGACTGGAAAAACCTGAACGATGTTGTATTGCCTGTTGCTACTTATACCGTAAAGGCATATTCGGCAGACAAAAATATGGAAATTCAAGGATTTGATGCACAACCTTATTACGAAGGACAAAGTAGTGTGGCTATTGAAGCAAACAAGGCAAAAACTGTAAGCATTACTTGTAAGCTGGCACAGACAATGGTTTCGGTAAACCGTTCAGAAAGTTTCAAGTCTACTTTTGGCAGTTGTACCTGTTATGTAGAAGGTGCCGATGCTCTGAATATTCCTTTTGGTGAGGATGAAACACGTGCTGCTTATGTAAAAGCTGGTCAGGCATTGACTGTAAAAGTTGATTTTGGCAATGGAAAATCTTTCTCTCAGGAAATCACTTCGAAAGCCGAAGCTACCTATCATTATAAGGTGAATCTGGATATCACGGAAGGAAATGCCGGATTCGATATTTCTGTAGATCAGACCATTCATCAGTACGATGTAACTGTTATGGTTCCGACTAAGCAGGAAAGTGCTGATATGGTGACTAGTGATATAAAGAACGATGCTTCCAAGGTTTGGGGACAGTTTGCTTATTTGTCGGGTTCTTGTAATTTAGCAGAAATTACTTCTCCGGTACAGTTCCGCTATAAGAAAACAACCGAATCTCAATGGACTACAGTAGAAGCTGTTCAGGAAGAGGGAACGAAGAATTATTCTGCAAAGGTTGCTCCGCTGGATTTTGGTACAGCATACGAATATTATATCTTATGTGGAGATAAGACAGGCGAAACTTGTACGTTTACTACAGAATCGTATGTGGAAATTTCAAACTTGAATTTCGATACTTGGACTAAGACTCAGAAAGGTCTTTTTACAAAGCGTGATTGTTGGTATCCTAATAGTGATGAGGCTAACAGCTATTGGGCTACAGGAAATGAAGGTGTTGTAACTTTGAAGAGTTCAAATTCAATACCTGTAGAAGATGGACGTACTGGATATTCCGTTAAACTTTCTACAATCAGTATTACTATGGTTGGGTATGCTGCTGGTAATTTATTTATTGGTGAGTATAATACGGATATGAGTAATCCTGCAAACAGTGTTAGCTTTGGTAGATCTTATTCTGGTGCTCGACCTGTGAAACTTTCCGGTTGGTATAAATATGCTCCTGGGGCTGAGATGAGAACGGGTGCTACCGTTCCGGCAGACCGTACACTTACTTCGGATGAGTGTGAGATTTATATAAAATTATGGTCAGGAGAAACTCTTATTGGTGAAGGTAGTTTTGTCGACAATAAGAATGTTTCAGAATATACAAAGTTTGAATGTCCTATAGAATATGTAGATACAACCAAACGTCCGACTAAGATAACCATTGTTGCTACATCAAGCCGTTATGGTGGTGAGTTTGACGGAACAAGTGTTGTTGGACAGTTGGCTGAGGGCAGTACCCTTTGGGTAGATGATTTTGAATTATCATACTATTAATATTTTACATGAAGAAATATTTCATTCTATTATTAACCTTTTTGTGCGTAACTTCGGTCTACGCACGAAAAGGTTATGATCGTAATATAAAGCCCTCCTTGTTTGTACCGAAAGGTTCGTGGATGGGAGGTGTTACTTTCTCATATACTGAATTGTCGGGAGACAATTATAAGTTTCTTATATTGAACGATGTAAATGGTGAGGGATATACATTTAAGGTAAGTCCGTATGCAGGGTATTTTTTTCGAGATAATATGGCTGCTGGGGTACGTCTGAATTATAATCGTACCTATGCAGATGTTGGTAACATTAATCTTGATTTGGGTGATGACCTGACATTCGATATCAGCGATTATAAGTATCTGGAGCATGAATATACTG
>ERZ780135.991-NODE-991-length-15013-cov-3.173352_pt1 | contig 15013 bp, 10 predicted proteins | sample MGYA00511946_ERZ780135 | MGnify/ENA primary metagenome ERZ780135 (study PRJEB29588, sample SAMEA2151034) | human gut metagenome | biome: human gut; feature: human-associated habitat; material: faeces | place: Denmark | collected 2008/2010 ... | reverse complement strand
CGCTTGTTGCAGGCGGTCACCTCGTTACTAATTTGGCTAAGGAAAACGGCGTTCAAATTCTCCCTGTTGACAGCGAACATTCCGCAATTTTCCAGTCAATGCAGGGTATGCCTAATAAAAAAGCAATTAAAAAAATTATCCTTACAGCGTCGGGAGGTCCGTTTTTCGGTAAAACTCTTGACGAACTTGAAAATGTAACTGCTAAGGATGCACTTAAGCACCCTAATTGGGATATGGGCGCAAAAATAACCATTGATTCCGCTACTATGATGAATAAAGGCTTGGAATTTATAGAAGCAAAATGGCTTTTCGATATGCCTAATGAGGATATCGAAATTGTTGTTCACAGAGAAAGTGTTGTTCATTCCGCAATTGTTTATCAGGATAATTCAATGATCGCCCAGCTTGGTGTTCCGGATATGAGAATCCCTATTCAGTATGCGCTGACTTATCCCGAACGTGAGCCAAGCCCTGTTAAAGAGCTTTCGCTTACGGATTACGGAAAACTTACATTCTTTGAACCGGATTATGATACTTTTAAATGCATCAATGTTTGCAAAGAAGCTATTGAACTCGGTGGGCTTCATCCTGCCGCTGCAAACGGCGCAAACGAAGAAAGCGTAAGACTTTTCTTAAACGGTAAAATTAAATTTACAGATATTGCATATCTTAATAATGAGGCAATGAAAAATGCCCCTAAAAAAGAAAACTTTACTCTTGATGATGTCCTTGAAGCAGATAGGGCGGCAAGAGATTATGTAATTGAGGCGGTTAAGTGAATATAACTTCTATTTGGAACAGCGTTTACCCGGTGCTTGTGGCAATTCTCTTTTTTGAACTTATAATAGTAATTCACGAGTGGGGCCATTTTACGGCGGCAAGGCTTATGAAAATTAAAGTTAATGAGTTTTCTGTCGGAATGGGACCTAAGCTTTTGCAGCATAAGGGTAAAAAAACAACATATACTTTAAGGCTTATCCTTTTTGGCGGCTATTGCTCAATGGAGGGTGAGGATAAGGAAAGCGACGATGAAAATGCTTTTGTCAATAAAAAGGTTTGGCAAAGAATTTACGTCGTTATCGCAGGTGCATTGATGAACCTTGTTTTGGGCCTTGTAATCGTTCTTATTCTTGTTTGCTCGCAAAACCTTGTCGGCACTACCGAGGTCGCTAAGTTTGACGATAATGCAGTCAGTCAGTCTTACGGCTTGCAGGTGGGCGATAAAATCAAAAGCATTGACGGTATGCGTGTTTATACCACAAATGACGTAACTACAGGCTTTTCAAGATGCTCTAATGAAAATGTCAATCTTGTTGTTGAGCGTGACGGCAAGGATGTAAAGCTTAAAGTTAAATTTAATACAGAGGATTATGAGGGCCATACTTATACAGTTATGGATTTTTGGCTCAGGGGTGTTAAAAAAACTCCTGCAAATGTTATTTCCCAAACAGGTAAGGAATTTGTTTCTTATGCCAGAATGGTATTTTTATCCCTTCACGATTTGCTTGTCGGTCGCTACGGCATATCCGATATGAGCGGCCCGGTCGGTGCGGTCAGTGTTGTTTCAACTGCTGTTAAAACCTCAATGTATTCAATGCTCAGAATAATGGCTCTTTTGACTGTAAATGTAGGTCTTTTCAATTTATTCCCTATTCCTGCGCTTGACGGCTGGCGCTTGTTTGTGCTTTTGGCAGAGGGAATAACGAGGAAAAAGCTTCCGCAAAAGGCGGAGTATTTAATTAACGCTGTCGGTCTTGCGGCACTTCTTTTATTGATGTGCTTTGTAACCTTCAGCGATATAACAAAATTGTTTTAAACTTAAATTCAGGTGACTGTTATGGAAAGAAGAAAAAGTAAAAAAATAAAGCTTGGCAATACCTTTATCGGCGGTGACAGCCCCATTCTTGTTCAAAGTATGCTCAATATCCCCGCAAGTAATATTGACGGTTCCGTGGAGCAGGCTAAGGAACTTGCAGCAGCAGGCTGTCAGGTTATCCGTTTTGCAATTCCCAATGAGGACGCATTAAATCTTATTGAACCTATTAAGAAAGCTGTGGACGTTCCTTTGGTAGCCGATATCCATTTTGATTATAAGCTTGCACTCGGTGCGGCTGAAAGAGGAATTGATAAAATCAGAATTAATCCCGGCAATATTGGTGATGATTCACGTGTTAAGGCAGTTGCCGATATTTGCAAGCAGAAAAATATTCCTATTCGTATCGGCGTCAATTCAGGCTCGCTTGAAAAGCATATTCTTGCAAAATACGGCTCGCCTACACCTGAGGCTATGGTTGAATCAGCGCTTTATCACGCTAATCTTCTTGAAAAATTCGATTTTGACGATATTGTGATTTCTATTAAGTCTTCTAATGTTGAAACTATGATTAAGTCGTATGAGCTTGCGGCGCAAAAGTGCGATTATCCGCTTCATCTCGGTGTTACGGAAGCAGGTACCGAAAGAATGGGAATTATCAAATCCGCTGTCGGTATAGGCTCGCTTCTTACTCACGGTATCGGCGATACAATTCGTGTAAGCCTTACCGATGCGCCTGTTAAAGAGGTGTTTGCCGCATTTGATATCTTAAAGGCAATCGGTCTTAAAAATGACAGCCCTTATCTTATTTCCTGCCCGACTTGCGGCAGAACTAAGATTGACCTTGTCGGCCTTGCAAAGCAGGTTGAGGAGAGATTAAAGGACTGCAAAAAACCGATTAAGGTTGCCGTTATGGGCTGTATAGTTAATGGACCCGGTGAGGCAAAGGAAGCCGATATCGGAATTGCAGGCGGCGACGGATGCGGACTTATCTTTAAAAAAGGCGAAATTCTCCGCAAGGTTGATGAAAAAGATTTACTCGATGAGTTAATGAAGGAAATTGATAAATTATAATGAATAGATTTGCAGACTATTTTTCAAATTACGTTAATGACGATACAATTACATATATAGGAAACGGTGATATTACTTCCTTTACCGTGTCACGTCAGGACAGGGAGCTTGCAGTCGGTCTTAATTTGGAAAGCTTTATTGATTACGGTATTATTGAAAATTCTCAAAACCAAATTGCAAGGGCAATGGAACTAAAAAAAGTTCATATCAACCCACGCTTTCCGAAAAGTGAGTTCTCGCTTGATAATATCGAAAGAATACTTGAATATGTTAGGCACGAATCTCCTGCGGCTAACGGATTTTTTGACGGCTGTGAGGCGGAACTTGAGGACAGAACGCTTACCCTTTGCCTTAAAAAAGGCGGCAAGGATGTGCTTGAATCTCAAAAGGTTGACCGTGCGATTGCAAATAAAATTTATGAACTTTTCGATTTGGATTTTGTTGTTATTTTTCTTGAAGTTCAGGCTTTTGATATCGAAAAGGCAGTGCAAAAGGCTGTTGAGGAAAGACGAGCAGAGGAGCAGCATAAAAAGGAAGAGGAAGAAAAAAACGTCAACCACGAGCTTTGGGACGAACTTCCTGTTTTTAAAGATACACTTAAAAAAATATACGGCAAGGCAATTCACGAAAAGCCGAAGAATATTGCCGATGTTTCAACCGAGGACGGCTATATAACCGTTTGGGGTGATGTGCTTAAAACAGAGGTACGTGAAACAAAGAGGGGAACAAGCAAGATTTTCGATTTTGATATATCCGATTACACCTCCTCAATTACAGTTAAAATGTTTGACGATAAGCGTGTTATTGACCCACTTGTTGAAAAAATAAACGAGGCAGGCACTCTTGTCATTTCCGGCGGCTATCAGTTTGATACATTTTCAAATCAGTATGTTCTTCGCCCTTACGCAATTGCGAGCATTAAAAAGGCGGAGAAAACAGATGATGAGCCTGAAAAAAGAATTGAACTGCATATGCATACCTCGCTATCTGAGATGGATGCAATTTCATCTCCGACAGCTCTTGTTAAGCAAGCTATTAAATGGGGGCATAAGGCTGTGGCTATAACTGACCACGGCGTAGTTCAGGCACTTCCTGAGGCTTATGCCGCTTCCGGCAAGGGCAGTAAAATTAAACTTATTTTAGGTATGGAGGGATATCTTGTTGATGACGAAAAATATCCCGACTTCCTTAATATGAAAACAAATCAATATGAACGCTATCATATTATCTTCCTTGTAAAAGAGGATACTTCTATGGATGAATCTATCCCTAAGGAAGAAAGAAAATACGGCAGAAAAAATCTTTATGAAATGATTTCTGCATCTAATGTTAAATATTTCAAAAAACGTCCGCTTATTCCTAAATCTCTTTTGAGAAAGAAAAGAGACTGCATTATTGTCGGCTCTGCATGCGAGCAGGGTGAGGTTTATCAGGCGATTTTAGATGATGTAGACGAGGACAAGCTTGAGGAAATCGCATCTTTTTACGACTATCTTGAAATTCAGCCAAACGGTAATAACGCTTTTATGCTCAGAACGAGCGATCAGGAATACGTTACTAATAAGCGTGGCGAGGAAAAGAAAAATCGCTATTGGAAAGTAAACAGCGAAGAAGATTTAATAAATATTAATAAGAAAATTATCGCTTTGGGCGATAAACTCGGTAAGCTTGTTGTTGCTACGGGTGACGTTCATTTCTTGAGCGAACACGACGCAAAATTCCGTGCAATCATTATGGCTTCAAAGGGTTTTGACGATGCGGATAATCAACCCCCGCTTTATTTTAAAACCACACGTGAAATGCTTGATGATTTCGCTTGGGCAGGGGAAAGAGCAAGAGAATTTGTTATTGATAATCCTAAGAAAATTGCCGACAGCATTATGGATAATATTCCGCCTATTCCTCCGGGAACGTTTCAGCCGCATATCGACGGCGCTAATGAGGAACTTACGGAAAAATGCTGGAATATGGCTAAGGATTTGTACGGCGACCCTGTTCCCGAATATGTTGCAAACAGGCTTCAGCGTGAACTTGATTCAATCATAGGTCACGGTTTCGGTGTACTTTATGTTATCGCAAAGCGTCTTGTTGAGGAAAGCGAAAGAAACGGCTACTTGGTCGGTTCGAGAGGTTCTGTCGGCTCGTCGCTTGCTGCTCACTTCGGCGGTATATCAGAGGTTAATCCGCTTGCACCCCATTATTATTGCAAAAAATGTAAGCACAGCGAATTTTTCTTAAACGGCGAATACGGTTCGGGTTTTGACCTCCCTGTCAAGAATTGCCCTAATTGCGGCACTCCTATGAAGCGTGACGGTCATGAAATCCCGTTTGAAACCTTCCTTGGCTTTGACGGCGATAAGGAACCTGATATTGACCTTAATTTCTCCGGCGAGTATCAGTCCCGTTCTCACAGATTTACAGAGGAACTTTTCGGTAAGGAATATGTGTTCAAAGCAGGTACTATGGCAACGGTTGCCGATAAAACCGCTTATGGCTATGTTATGAAATATCTTGACGAGCGTGGTATTCAAAACGTTACTCCGAGAGCCGAGATTGACAGATTGACGGTCGGCTGTACGGGCATTAAGCGAACAACGGGTCAGCACCCGGGCGGTATGGTTGTTGTTCCCGATAAATACACCGTTGAGGATTTCACTCCTATTCAGTATCCGTCAAATGACGAATCTAAGGGTACATACACAACCCACTTTGACTTTAAAAACTCGCTTCACGATACACTTTTGAAGCTTGACGAACTTGGACACGATAATCCCACTCTTTATAAATATCTTGAAGATTCAACGGGTATTCCCGTTATGGATGTTGATTTGTCAGATCCTCTTTTGTATCAGCTTATCACATCTACCGAGCCTATCGGTGTTTCGCCTGAGGATATAGATTGCCAAACAGGTACTCTTGCAATTCCTGAAATGGGTACGCCGTTTGTTATCGGTATGCTTCTTGAGGCTCAGCCTAAAACATTTGCCGACCTTTTGCAGATTTCGGGTCTTTCCCACGGCACAGACGTTTGGCTCGGTAATGCTCAGGAGCTTATTCAAAACGGTACGTGCACGATTTCCGAGGTTATAGGATGCCGTGACGATATTATGACCTATCTTCTCCATAAGGCTGAAAAGTATGAAAGAGAAACGGGTAAGGAATCACCGCTTAAAAAGAAGGATTGCTTTAAGATTATGGAATATACCCGTAAGGGTAAAGCACCTAAGGAGCTTCCGCCTTATGAAGAGGCAATGAAGACGGTAGGCGTTGAACAGTGGTATATTGATTCCTGCTATAAGATTAAATATATGTTCCCTAAGGCTCATGCTGCGGCTTACGTTATTGCTGCTTTGCGCCTTGCTTGGTATAAAATACATAAGCCAATCCATTTCTATTCCGCTTACTTTACGGTTCGTGGCGGTGCTATTGATGCTGTTGCGGCAGTTCAGGGTAAGGCGGCTGTTAAAAAGAAAATGGAGGAAATTAAGCTTAAGGGAAACGATAAAACCGCAAAAGACGAGAGTACATATATCGTTCTTCAAATCGTTATTGAAATGCTTGCAAGAGGTATTGAATTTTTACCTGTTGATATTTATAAATCAGATGCAAGAATTTACAAGATTGAGGACGGAAAAATCAGGCTTCCTTTTGGTGCGGTTGACGGTATAGGTGAAAATGCGGCTATCGCTCTTGCAAAAGCACGTGAGGACGGCGGTGGTGACTTCTTGTCCTATGACGATTTAATGGCAAGAGCAGGTGTCGGCAAGAGTGTTTGCGAGGCACTCAAAAATGCAGGTGCGCTCGGCGATATGCCTGAATCTAACCAAATTTCGCTTTTTTAATCCGTTATTTAATGTAATAAATATAAATATTTATTAATTTATCTTGACATTGACGTTGTAGTATGTTAGCATATTAACACTCTACTACGCTAAAGTGACAGGAGATTTATTGTTATGAAAAGATATTCAAAGCTTATTCCGCAGGGAACGAGAGATTTATTATTTGAGGAATGTGACGATAGAAGAAATGTTGAAGCAATCCTTTCAGCTTTGTTTAAGGAACATAAATACCGTAAGGTTATGACTCCGACTGTTGAATTTTACGATGTTTTTGCTGAAAATGACCTTGGTATTGAGGCTGAAGAAATGTATAAACTGTCTGATTCTCAAGGCAGAACAACCGTTCTTCGCCCCGATAATACAGCGCCGATTGCACGTCTTGTTGCAACCCGTCTTTCTAAAGAGGATTTTCCCGTAAGGCTTTATTATAATCAAAATGTTTATGTTCGCAATAAGAGCCTTGCCGGCAGAACGGACGAAACGGAGCAAAGCGGTATTGAGCTTATCGGCGACGGCAGTATTGATGCTGATATTGAAGTTATTTCTATGGCTTATGAGGCACTTAAGAGAAATAATGTTTCCTCATTTAAACTTGAACTTTGCCATGCGGGATTTTTTAAATCAATTCTTAATAAAATGAATATAACTTCAACTCAAAAGGCTGATATCTGCAAACTTATTGAGGGCAAAAATTATGCCGCTTTGGGTGATATGCTTGCTCAATTTGATGACAGCCGTGAGGCAGATGTTATTAAAAAGCTACCACGTCTTTTCGGCGACGTAAGCGTTATAGACGAAGCAAAGAAGCTTTATAATGATGAAAAATCAAACGAAGCACTTGACTATTTAAGAAACGTTTATGAAAAGCTTTGCGATATGGGGCTTGGCGATAATATCACCATTGACCTCGGTCTTGTAAACAGAAGTAATTATTATACAGGCGTTATTTTTCGTGGCTATGCGGAGGGCAGCGGTCTTACCATCGTTTCAGGCGGCAGATATGATAACCTTATAGGCGAGTTTGGGCTTGACGCTCCGGCTGTCGGCTTCGGTGTTAATGTTAATGCGCTTTGCGACGTTATGCGAGAGGAAATTAATGTTGACAGACCTATTCGCATAGCGCTGACTAAAGGCAGGCTTGAAAAATCATCAATCTCACTTTTCAAAAAAATGGGGCTTGATACAAGCGAACTTGAAAATAAAGGCAGACGCCTTATTCTTCCTGTCGGAGATTTTGAGGCAGTGCTTTCAAAAGCGCCTGACGTTATAACTTATGTTGAACACGGTGTTTGCGATATCGGAATTGTAGGCAAGGATACTATTGTTGAACACGGCAATTCGTTTTATGAAGTTATTGACCTTAATATCGGCAAGTGCCGTTTTGCTCTTGCGTGCCCTAATGGGGCGGATTTCTTTTCGGGCCATCGCAGAAAGGTTGTTGCAAGTAAATATCCTAAGGTTGCAAAGTCATATTTTCAGTCAAAGGGTATGGATGTTGATATTATCAAAATTGAGGGCAGTGTTGAGCTTGCTCCGCTTTTGGGACTTGCAGACGGAATTGTCGATATAGTTGAAACCGGTTCAACTCTTAAGGAAAACGGGCTTGAGGTTGTTGATACAATTATGCCGATTTCCGCAAGGGTTATAGTCAATATGGCTTCTATGAAACTTCGTAAAAAAGAGATTGAGGAATTTTTAAACGAATTAGAACTTGCATCTAAAGTTTGATATAAATGAGGTATAAGTGATGAATATTACAAAAGCAAACGGCAAAAACGAGTATGAGCTGATTAAAAATTTAAAAAAGCGTTCGGGCCAAACCGATGAAAAAATCGTTGAAGCCGTAACTACAATTATAAATTCCGTTAAAGAGCAGGGTGATGAAGCGGTAAGGGAATTTACTGTCAGATTTGACGGTATGGTACCTAAAAAGACCGTGATTGAAAAGGACGAACTTAATTCGTATCTTGATGAGGTTGACGAGGACTTTAAAAATGCCATAATCAAGGCTAAAAATAATATTTACGATTTTCATTTGCGCCAGGCTCAGCAGTCTTGGCTCACCACTAAAGAAAACGGCGTTATTATGGGGCAAAGAATACGTGGACTTCACAGAGTAGGTATTTACGTTCCGGGCGGTACTGCTGCTTATCCGTCATCTGTTTTGATGAACGCAATCCCTGCTAAAATTGCCGGAGTTAAGGAAATTATTATGGTTACCCCTCCGGGTAAAGACGGTAATCCAAATCCTGATATTATGGCTGCTGCCGCTGTTGCAGGTGTCGATAAGGTATTCCTTGTAGGCGGTGCTCAGGCTGTTGCCGCTTTAGCTTTCGGAACTGAAAAAATACCAAAGGTTGATAAAATTGTAGGCCCAGGTAATATTTTTGTTGCTACTGCAAAGAAGCTTCTTTACGGTGTTGTTGATATCGATATGATTGCAGGTCCGAGTGAAATTCTTATTGTTGCCGATAAAAGCGCTAAGCCTTCATTTCTTGCCGCTGACCTTATGAGTCAGGCAGAGCACGACGTAAGAGCGTCTGCAATTTTACTTACAACTTCAATGGAAGTAGCAAGATTAACTGCGAGAGAAATAGACAGGCAGATTAAATTCCTTGAAAGACAGGAAATTATAGAAAAATCGCTTAACGATTACGGCGAAATTATTGTTTGCGAAAATCTTGACCAGGCTATTGATTTTGCAAATGAGCTTGCACCGGAGCATCTTGAAATGTGCGTTGAAGAACCGCTTAAATATATCGGCAGGCTTGATAATGCCGGAAGCGTATTCCTCGGCAATTACTCTCCCGAACCGCTCGGTGACTACTTTGCAGGTCCTAATCACGTTCTTCCTACAAGCGGCACGGCAAGATTTTTCTCACCTTTGTCGGTTGACAGCTTTGTTAAGAAAAGTTCGTTTATTTATTATACCGAAAATGAACTTGAAAAGGCAAAGGACGATATAGTTAAGCTTGCAGATACAGAGGGGCTTACGGCTCACGCTAATTCAATTAAGGTTAGATTTGAATAATATTTTAGAGGTACTTATATGAGAAAAGCTCAAATTGAAAGAAATACTAAGGAAACACAAATAAAAATTGACCTTTGCCTTGACGGCGGAGATGTTGAGGTGTCAACAGGTATCGGATTTTTTGACCATATGCTTGTGGCTTTCGGTGTTCACGGTGGCTTCGGCTTAAAAATTAATGCAAGCGGTGATTTGCAGGTTGATACTCACCATACGGTTGAGGATACGGGCATTGCGCTCGGAAGAGCTTTTAAAGAGGCACTCGGCGATATGAGCGGCATTGAGCGCTATGGTTCTTTTTCAATCCCTATGGATGAGGCTTTGGCTAATTGTGTGCTTGATATTTCAAACAGACCTTTTCTTGTTTTTAACGCAAACTTTGAGCAGGAAAAATGCGGCGATTATGAAAACTGTATGACAGAGGAATTTTTCAGAGCCTTTGCAATGAATGCAGGTATCACGCTTCATATTGATGTACCTTACGGTACTAATTCTCATCATAAGATTGAGGCAATATTCAAAGCTGTGGCTCACGCACTTAAAGTTGCCGTAAAGCAAAATGAAAACGGCGCAGTGCTTTCAACAAAAGGAGTTCTTTAATATGCTTATTTTTCCTGCAATTGATATTATCGACGGCAAACCCGTCAGGCTTTTTAAAGGCGATTTTTCCACTGCTCATCAGGTGGCAGGCGACGCTGTTGAAACTGCATTCGGCTTTTTAAAGGCAGGGTGTAAATGGGTGCATATGGTTGACCTTGACGGCTCGCTTAAAAAAGAACCTGTTAACGCCCAAACATTTATTAATGTAGCAAAAGAAACCGGGCTTAGTGTTGAACTCGGCGGCGGAATAAGAACGATGAATGATATTGATTTTTACATTAACAATGGAATTTCACGTATTATTTTAGGCTCTGTGGCACTTAAAAATCCCGAACTTGTAAAAGAAGCAGTCAAAGAATTTGAAAGCAAAATCGCAGTAGGAATTGATGCAAAATCGGGATATGTCGCAACCGAGGGCTGGGTTGAAAAAAGTGACGTTTATTTTACCGACCTTGCAAAAAGAATGGAAGATGTTGGTGTTAAAAATATAATTTTTACTGATATTTCACGTGACGGTACTCTGACAGGGCCTAATCTTGAACAGCTTGCTGAAATTAATAATGCCGTTTCCTGCGATATTACCGCATCGGGCGGAGTTACAAATATAAATGATATTCTTGAATTAAAAAGCAAAAATCTTTACGGCGCAATTTGCGGCAAAAGCATTTATGAGGGAACTCTTGATTTGAAACAGGCAGTGGAGGCGTGCAATGATTGATATAGAAAAATATTTTAAAAAAGGCGAGCTTATCCCTGCAATAGTTCAGGAGGAGGGCACAAACGAGGTGCTTATGCTTGCTTATATGAACCGTGAGTCGATGAAAAAAACGCTCGAAACCGGATATACTTGGTTTTGGTCACGTTCAAGGCAGGAACTTTGGAATAAAGGCGCAACTTCGGGTCATCTTCAAAAAGTTGTGTCAATCTACGGTGATTGCGATGATGATACGCTTTTAGTTAAGGTTATACAAACGGGTGCGGCTTGCCACACGGGCAAACACTCTTGCTTTTTTAACGAAATTAAACTTGAAAATAACGGAGAATAAAAATGGATTATATCAGAAACGATTATGAAACTATCCTTGAAAGAAAAGAAGCACAGCAGGAGGGTAGTTATACCTGCTATCTTTTTGAAAAAGGACTTGATAAAATACTCAAAAAAGTGGGCGAAGAGTCAACGGAAATGGTTATCGCCGCCAAAAACGGAGTAAAGGACGAAACAGTCGGAGAGATTTGCGACCTTATTTACCATACCCTTGTTATGATGGCAAATGAGGGAATAACTCCCGACGACGTTGACGAGGAACTTAGAAAGCGTGCCGAAAAGGCAGGCAATTTAAAAAAATTTCACGTGGTAGATAAAAATTCATAATGTCATATAAAAAATGGGTAAACGCAGAAATAGACAAGGCTAAGGCTTCTGCATTGAGTGAAAAACTGAATATTGACGCTTTTGTTGCTTTCTTGCTGGTTTCAAGAGGAATTGATGATGAGCTTGCAGCCTCGGAATTTTTGTCCGATGGGTGCAGGTTTTCTTCGCCTTATCTGTTAAAGGATATGGATAAGGCGGTAAAACGCATAAATCGTGCTCTTGACGACGGAGAAAGCATTTGTATTTACGGCGACTATGATTGCGACGGCGTTACTTCAACTGCTTTGCTTTATACCTTTTTAAGCGCTCTCGGCGGCTTTGTAAGCTACTATATCCCTAACAGGGCTACAGACGGCTACGGAATGAATTTTAAAGCTATTGATAAAATTAAGGCTGACGGTACCGATTTGATTATAACAGTTGATAACGGTATTTCGTCAATTGAAGAAGCAGAATATATTTATTCTCTCGGTATGCAGCTTATTGTTACCGACCACCACCAAATAGGTGAAAACCTTCCACGTGCCGAGGCTGTTATTAATCCTCACAGAGAAGATAATGAAATTGAATTTCGTGATTTTGCCGGAGTAGGTGTTGCGTTTAAACTTGCGTGCGCCCTGTATGACGGCGATGTTGAGGATTTGCTTGAGGATTATGCGGATTATGTAACTATAGGTACAATCGGCGATATGGTTCCTCTTTTAAATGAAAACAGAGCGATAGTCAAAGCAGGATTGAAACTTATTAATACAGATGCAAAAATCGGCATTTCCGCTCTTAAAAAGAGTACCAATTCAAAAGCAGAGCATTTTTCCGCAACCGACGTGGCTTTTCAAATTTGCCCGAGGATAAATGCGGCAGGCAGAATGGATACGGCTAATCTTGCTGTTGATTTGCTCACTTGCGAGGACAATGAAATTGCAGAATATAAAGCGGAACAGCTTAATCTTGAAAATACTCACCGCCACGAGGTTGAGGAAAAGATTGATAAGGATATTACCGAAATTATGGCTAATGACAGGGCTTATCAAACCGACAGAGTTATAGTTGTTGCAGGGCATAATTATCATAAGGGCGTTATCGGTATTTGCGCTGCCCACCTTGTGGAACTTTATTCTAAGCCGGCAATAGTTATCGGCATTGATGACGAGGGAAACGCAACAGGCTCGGCAAGAAGTATTGACGGTTTTAATATTTTTGAAGCGATTTCAAGTTGTTCGGATATTTTAACTCATTTCGGCGGTCATCCTCTTGCTGCCGGTATGGGGCTTAATGTTAAGGATATAGCGGCATTCAGGAAAAGAATTAATGATTTTGCAAAAAATAATTATCCTGTTATGCCGATTCAGACACTCAAAATCGACTGCAAGCTTTCTCCTTATTATCTGACGCTAGATTTGGTTAATAATTTGGCTGAATTAGAGCCTTACGGAACGGATAACGCACAGCCTGTTTTCGGGCTTTATAATCTGACATTGACTAACGTTGCCGCTATCGGCGACGGCAAGCATTTAAAAATAGAGGCTGCTAAAAAAGGAAAAAGCGTACGTATGGTTAAATTCAGGACTACGCTTGACGAATTTCCGCATAAAATCGGCGATACTCTCGATTTCGCCGTGAAACTTTCAAAAAGCACGTTTAAAAATAAAGATTATATTTCAGCTCAAATAGTTGATTTCAGAAAATCAGGGATTGATATTGATAAATATTATCGGGAGAAAAATGACTACCTCCTGTTTAAACTCGGAAAGAAAAATAAAACAGAGCTTTATCCTAATAGGAATATTTGCGCTGTTGTTTATAAATATTTAAAAAGTCAAAAGGGATATAAATACACATTTGACGATTTATATTTTGAGCTTGCAAATTACCTTACATACGGTCAACTTGCTTTTGCGCTTGATGCGTTTGAGGAGGCAGGGCTGATAAAGCGTGAGGGTAATATTACTTTAAATGATGTAAAAACTAAAGCAAACCTTGAGAGAACTGATACTCTTATGGTTTTGAAGGGAAGATTATAATTGCTAAACGAGGAACAAAGTGTATATACGGATGATTATGACGACGGCTTTAATAAATTTTTTGAAGATATAAAGAAAAATCCGCAATATGACAGTGAAGTGATTAAAAAAGCTTATGACCTTGCACGTGATGCTCACAAAAATCAGCGTAGGCGTTCGGGTGAGCCTTATATTATGCATCCTGTAGCCGTTGCTGAAATTCTTTATAAGCTCGGAATGGACAATGAGTGTATTGTAGGCGCACTTTTGCACGATGTGGTTGAGGATACGAAGTATGACCTTGATTATATCAGGAAGGAGTTCGGCGACGAGGTTGCACTTCTTGTTGACGGTGTAACTAAACTCGGTCAAATTCCGCTTTCTACAAGAGAAGAAGTACAGGCTGAGAATATAAGAAAAATGTTTATCGCAATGAATGAGGATGTTCGTGTTATCATCATCAAGCTTTGTGACAGACTTCATAATATGCGTACTTTGCAGCATATGCCGCCTTATAAGCAAAGGGAAAAAAGTCTTGAAACGCTTGAAATTTATGCTCCTATTGCTCACCGCTTAGGTATCCGTCCTATTAAGGAAGAACTTGAGGATTTGGCAATTTATTATCTTGACCCTATTGCATATAAGGAAATTGAAAAAAACTTATCTATGAAAAAAGAGCAGGGTGAAAAATTTCTTGCCGATATAACAAAGCAAATAAGCGATAAGATTACCCCTGTTATGAAACACGTTCAAATTACCTCACGTGTTAAATCAGTTCACGGAATTTTTCGTAAGGTTTATATCAAGGGTAAGGATTTTGAACAGATTTTTGATATCTATGCAGTAAGAATTATTGTTGATACAATGATTGACTGCTATAATGCGCTCGGCATTGTTCACGATATGTTTAAACCGCTTCCGGGCAGGTTTAAGGATTATATTTCAATGCCTAAGCCTAATATGTATCAGTCACTTCACACTACCGTGCTTTCAGATAAGGGCGTTCCGTTTGAAATTCAAATTCGTACATGGGATATGCATCGCACTGCCGAATACGGTATCGCTGCTCACTGGAAATATAAGCTCGGCAGGGGAGGCAAGGATAGTATTGACTCCCGACTTGAGTGGATTCACCGTATGATTGAGCACGGCGACGAAACCGATACTCCAGAGGAACTTGTTACTACAATTAAAGGCGATTTGTCAAGCGATGAGGTTTATGTATTTACTCCTCGTGGCGATGTTAAGGCGCTTCCTAAAGGAGCAACGGTTATTGACTTTGCT
>ERZ780135.986-NODE-986-length-15056-cov-3.013066_pt1 | contig 15056 bp, 8 predicted proteins | sample MGYA00511946_ERZ780135 | MGnify/ENA primary metagenome ERZ780135 (study PRJEB29588, sample SAMEA2151034) | human gut metagenome | biome: human gut; feature: human-associated habitat; material: faeces | place: Denmark | collected 2008/2010 ... | reverse complement strand
CAGATCGTACTTACAGAACGGTGATAGGTTGTCAGTAACCTATCACCTTACCTATCACCTATCACCGCCCAATTTGATAAATGCCTCTTGTAAACAAGAGTACCACTCAGAGGTAACTTCCGTTTCATGCCTTGTTACAATTTGTTTCAAGGCGAAGAAACTTTAGTTTCAAGCTGCCGGAACTAAAGTTTCAAGCTATTGAAACCAGAGTTTCAAGGTGCAGAAACTAGAGTTTCTCACCGATGAAACCGATCGTTTCCCCGTATGGAACAGGCAGCAAAAAGGCATATAAAACTTAACCAAGTTTTAGTGATAAATAAATACGAAAGAGTTTGCCCGACCGGATTATAAAGCCTACCTTTATCAGCCTTTAATAAAAAAGGAATAAATAATAAACACACTTGACATGAAACTTACTTTGATGCGGGACAACAGCGGGACATTAACCATGCGAACGCTAGATATTACCCTACAAATAGAAGCGATGAAGCATGAAACGAAAGCCCGCCCGATCAGTAATCTACGGACAAGCATACGTCACGCATCACCGGACTGCAAACTAGAAGAAGCGCAAAAACTGACGAAAGTCATCCCTGCCGCCAACTTCCGCAAAACAACCAACGGAACACAAATGACCGCATACAACGGCATCGTGCAAATAGAAGTAAACCACCTGGCAAACAGGACGGAAGTAAACCGTGTGAAACAGGAAGCGGCAGAACTCACTCAAACCCTCGCAGCCTTCATGGGTTCCAGCGGACACTCCGTAAAAATATGGCTGCGTTTCACACGCCCGGACAAATCACTACCCAAAAGCCGGGAAGAAGCGGAAATATTCCAAGCTCACGCTTACAGAAAAGCCGTCGGCCTGTGTCAACCGGCACTCTCCTATGCCATCGAACTTAAAAAACCGACATTGGATCAATTCTGCCGGCAAACCTACGATCCGGAACTTTATTACAATCCCGACTCTACCGTCATTTATATGCGCCAACCATTAGAAATGCCGTCGGACACCACCTACAAAGAAACCGTGCAAGCGGAAAACTCCCCATTCAAACGGCTGATTCCGGGATACGACAGTTTCGACACCTTATCCGCCCTCTTCGAGGTCGCCCTGAATAAGGCTTACCATTCATTAAGCGAACTTCATCCCAACGTGCATCTCCATTCGGACGATGACCTCAAGCCTCTCTTAGTGCAACTTGCGGAAAACTGCTTTCAGTCAGGCATACCGGAAGAGGAAACCGCCCGTTGGGCCATTGCACACTTCTACACCCAAAAGAAGGAATTCCTGATCCGCCAAACCGTACAAAATGTATATCTGAACGCCAAAGGTTTCGGAAAAAAGTCCCCCTTATCAGCCGAACAGGAACTGGAACTCCGGACAGAAGAATTTATGCAACGCCGATACGAGTTTCGTTACAACACGATGACAACCGTCACCGAATATCGCGAACGAAACACGTTCTGTTTTTGCTTCCGTCCGGTCACCAACCGCACGCGCAACAGCATCGCCATGAACGCACGACTCGAAGGACTCAACCTTTGGGACAGGGATGTTGCCCGTTATCTGGACTCCGACCGTATTCCGGTTTTCAACCCTATCGAAGATTTCCTTTTCGGCGTGGATATCCGTTGGGACGGTCGCGACCGCATCCGCGAGCTTGCTTCCCGTGTTCCTTGCAACAATATCCACTGGCCTGATCTGTTTTATCGCTGGTTCCTGAATATGGTGGCTCATTGGCGCCACACTGACCGCAACTACGCAAATTGCACGGTACCGTTGTTAGTCGGTCCGCAAGCTTACCGGAAATCCACTTTCTGCCGGAATCTGCTACCGACCGAATTGCAACCCTACTACACCGACCGCATTGACTTCAGCAACAAAAGGGATGCCGAACTATCTCTCAACCGTTTCGCACTCATCAACATGGACGAGTTCGACCAAAACAGGGAGAGCCAACAGGCTTTCCTGAAACATATCATTCAAAAACCGGTAGTCAACACCCGCCGTCCTCACGGTGTAGCGACACAGGAGTTGCGCCGCTATGCCTCATTCATCGGCACGAGCAATCACAAGGATTTACTGACCGACACTTCCGGCAGCCGACGTTATATCGTCATCGCCGTAACCGGTCCGATCGATTGTTCTCCTATCGACTATGAACAACTTTACGCGCAAGCCATACACGATATTTACAAAGGAGAACGTTATTGGTTCGATGCCGAAGATGAAAAGGTTATGACCGAAAGCAATCAGGAGTTTCAAGTGATCCCCATTGCAGAGCAATTATTCCACCAATATTTCCGAGCTGCCCGGGAAGATGAGGAAGAATACGAGTTACTTCTCGCCATCGAGATACTGGAACAGGTGCAACATGATAGTAGAATCCGCGTTTCCAATTGCAACATTATCCAGTTTGGAAGAATATTGCAGAGGAATCAAGTGCCTTCCATACACGCCAAGCGCGGCAATGTCTATAAAGTTGTCCGAATCAAGCCGAAAAGAGCATAAATATACAATTATCGGTACGGTGACAGGTGAAGGATACGGTGATAGGTTAACGACAACCTATCACCGTTCTGTAAGTACGATCTGTAAAGGGTTTCAGAAGGGTGGTGATAGGTTGAAAGAGGAATTGGAAAAATCAATAGGAATTGCGAACAGTGCCCAATAGTCACTATTCTTCAGCAATGACCCAGTCTCCGATAGTTCTTGTCGTACTGTCGAAGTTGACTCCTATCTTTACAACACTTCGATGATCCGGCTGATAAGGTATAGCATATCCTTTACTGTTTATTTGTTCCAACGCTTCTTCCGGTGTACCATCTACCTTGAACTCAAAGACATAAATAGCATCATGTAATTTTACAACTACGTCAGCCCGTCCGATAGCACTTTTTACTTCCACATCCACGTATTGGCCCATCAAGCGGAATAAAAGATAGAAGATAGTCTGATAATGTTTTTCCTGCTTATTCTCCAGATCATTGGGAATCGAAGCGAAGAAAGCCCTTATTCTCTCCAGACATTCAACCAGTTTTCCGGCACGCAAGTCTTTGATAAAAGAAACCACATAAAACGTATTTTCACGTGCCGGCAAATGTACGTAGGCGGGCATAAGAGACTCGATAAATCCTTTCCGCACTTCTTTGTTGGGATAAGCCAAAGTATAAAGTTGGAATTCCGAATCGTAGCCCTTGATAGTAAGATAGCCACTTTGATAAAGCACAGGGAGAGGATCAGTGATAACACTTGTAGGAGCATCAAACTGTTCGGCAGTAGCCGTAGTCCCATCCAATTCGCGGATATCGAAATTACTCTGCTGCAATATGTTTATCAAGAAAGTAGGTGTTCCGGTAGAAAACCAGAAATTTTCATAGCTCTTTTGAGCAAATGCATTAAACAAACTAAATGGATTATAAACGTCTTCACACTTTTTGCTAAAATGATACCCGTCATACTGCTGTTTCAAGTGCAAACAGGCCTCCTCATAGGTTTCGCCATTAGCCTGTGCCATCATCTCAATATCTGCTTTCAGTTGCGTACGTAATTCCTGCTCGGTAATACCACAAATTGCGCTATAATCATCCCGCATGCTGATATTCTGCAAATTATTCAGTTCACTGAAAATACTCATTTGACTGAATTTGCTGATTCCCGTCAAGAAAAGGAAACGAAGATATTCTCCTTGTGCCTTTAAAGGACTAAAGAATTTCCGCATTTCTTCACGTAATTCATTTTGCAGTTCCGGCAAATGGTTACTGTCTAATAAAGGTGCATCATATTCGTCAATAAGCACTACTACCTGCAAACCGGTTTGCTGATATGCTCTTTTTATTATCCCGGAAAAACGGGCTGCATAGCCCTCCTCTTCCGGAGCGCTCCCATAAATTCGCTCCCACTCACAAAGTTGAAGATTCAAACGTTCGTTCAGATCAGCCATAGTGGTATATTTCGTCATGCTGAAATCTATGTGCAGCACCGGATAGACATTCCATTCTTTCTCCAAACGTTCCATTGCCAATCCTTGGAACAAGTCTTTTCTTCCCCGAAAATAAGCGTCCAAAGTGGAAACCAGCAAACTTTTCCCGAAGCGGCGGGGACGACTTAAAAAATAAACCTTATTGGTATTAGCCAACCGATATATCAACTCCGTCTTGTCAACGTATACGTTGTTATTATTACGCAAGTCTTCAAAATTCTGTATCCCTATCGGGTATATTCTAAAAGTATTATTCATAATGCCTATCCTCTCTAAAATGAAATATAGACAAATATAGGTATTAAAAGACAAACATCAAACAGTACTATACATTTTCTCAAATCTTATCGGCATTTACAACCATAAGACAGGAAGGACACCCGACTATTATCTCATAACAATACCCGAACCATTGCTATTATTTTACATAAGCACACATTTATATTCCTACAGAGTTGTAAAAAGCAGTTGTTCTTTTTAGTATTATTACAAACCTTCCTATTTATTTTTTTATTTTTTATTAACCCCTACATACTGTTACACTCCTTAACAGTATCAACTTGTAAAGCTGTAACTCAAATTTAACCTTATTGTAACACAAAAATAGTGGCACAAAGCTTTGTTAGTTTCGTAAAATAAAATATCTTTGTTTGCTAATTACTTAAATCGAAACGTATGATAACAAACAATTCACAAGAAATATTAACTATTTATTTAAAAACGCTAATGAAAAATCTAACTTTTCTCAAACTGTTCGTTACGACGATGTTTGTAATGGCTACAGCATTATTTGCAGGTTGCGTTGACGATAACGACGACACTGAAGCTCCACGTTTGGAGGTTTCTCCAAAAACGTTAGTATTTGATACCGACGGAACCCCGGTAGAGGGAAGTCAATCTTATTTTGAAATTTCAGCAAACCGCCACTGGACAGCAACTGTACTGGACGATAAAACCTGGGTGACACTTTCCAAAATGGAAGGTGACGGTTCTGACAAAGTTCAGGTGAGTATCCCCGAAGGTATTACAGACGAAGCGAAAGTCCTGATTCAGATTTCTAACAAGGTAGGAGTGCTGATGAAAGAGGAAGTTACGATTAGAAGCGGAAACATTGTTCCTGCTGTTGTTATTTACAATGAGACATTCGGAACTACTGCACCATCCAAGAGTCCCTATCCTTTTGTCGACGAATTTACAGATTGGGTTAAATCAGGAGAAGGCTCTACAACAGTAGAATATGCGGGCTCGGGAGCTTCTATACGCCAATCAGGAAAACTTAGTGCCGGTTATGAAGGTGCCTCTGGTGGAGATAAACTTTTCTTCGGAAACAATGCAAACTTCATCATTCAAAAGATTACTTTAAAATCAGATCAAACCAATCTTAAATTAGGATTTGGAGGAAGCTATTCACAACAAATAACTGGTGGTTATGACAATGAATTTAAACCTGAAAGCTTCCATTTCTATTTAAGTAAAGATGGCACAACTTGGAGTAACGCTATTCAATATGACTATAAACAAGCTGATGAATATTGGGTATATGTTACATCTAACTTTACATTGAAGTATCCCGTTAATACTCTTTATATTAAATTTGCAGCAGACATAGCTTCTGTATTTGCAATAGATGACCCAACTCTTTCAACCGGCAATGGCGGACAAGAAATTGATTTAGGAAATACTGATCCTGCTGTTTCTACTGCCGAAGCAACTCAAGTAAATGGCACATCTGCAACTCTTGGCGGTTCAGTCGTTAACATGGACGTTGCTTCTGCAACAGAAGTCGGTGTACAATATACAGAATACACCGGAGATGTTACAAATATTGATTGGGCAAATGTAGCTAAAACAAAAGCTCAAGAAAAAGTTTCTCCTTGGACAGTAGCAGTAACAGGACTCACAAATGGAAGCCAATATGCAGTTCGTGCATACGCAACAACTTCAACCGGAGATATTTACGGTTCTGTAGAAACCTTCACTGCCAGTGCCCCGGAAGCTATAAGCATTGCCGATCTGGTTACGAAGATAAAAGCAACGACAGAAGTAACTCCTATTGATAATGACTATATAATTCAAGGTATTATCTGTGGCGACCCGGAAGCACAAAACTGCTCATATGGTACATTATACGTAATGACCAAAGGTGCTACTACCGCCGGCAATGCACTTACTCTTTACAATACGACTATCAAGCCTGAGACTTATTCTCTCGGTGATGAGATAAAAGTTACACTGCGCAAAGAGAGTGCGAAAATGCAAGTATATAACAGTGCTCCACAAATCAGTGGCTTCGATGCTGCAGAAGTTGAAAAGATATCTTCCGGCAATAATGTTCAGCCTGTTACTATTACCGTAGATAAACTTCTAGACTTTGCTTGTATGCCTGTAAAAATAGAAAATGTAACTATTGAAACGGCAGGCATTTGGAAAACAGAGGTCGATAAGGCTTCGACTCATACTTTCAAGGCTAACGGAAGTGATTTAACTGTATATATAAATAAAGGTGCAAGTAGCTTTAATAATGTAGCATATATAGCTAAAGAAAACGGTTCACTTACAGGTATAGCTGCTGCCTATAAAACTAGTGCACAACTTCTACCCCGTAATTTGGAAGATGTTAAAGAGTTCGAAGCAACAGGACCGACAATAACGTCAGTCGCTCCAAGTCAAGTTAACTTTCCTTCAACAGGTGGAGAAGAAACGTTAATTATTAGTACCTCAAATCAAGGAAGTAGCACTCTTCAACTCAGTCCTTTAGGTGAGGGTATATCTGCAGAAGTTATAGACAATAACACTGTCAAAGTTAAGGCTGAAGCTAATACAAGTACCAATGAAATAAAAAAAGATTTAGTAATATCATTGAGTGGTGGAAATTCTGTAACGGTACCTATAAAAGTAGCAGCAATTGGTGGAAGTAATGGCTATAAACTAATTGAGACCGTAGCGGACCTATCAGAAGGAAAATATTTCATGGCAGGATATGCAGAAATAAGTAACGATAAAACAGATCTTAAACCTTACACCTATCAAATTTGGCAAGGTACTCTCTCGAGTAGCGACTTAGTGACAGTTGCATATCAATATCAAGGAGATGAACTTATAGCAAAAGATGCATCACAAGTTGCTGCCGAAATGGAACTTGTAAAAATTGACGGTAAAGCTGACACCTACTATATAAAAATAGGGGACCAGTATTTGTACAACCCCTCTAAAGCTACCAATCGTAAACTGAAATTAAAAGACACTGCAGACGAATCTGTTGAATGGAAATTTGAAGATAAAAACAACGGTGGAGTCACAGCGTCCAATAACGAAGTTTATTTAGTGACAGCGAATGCTGATTCTAAATTTATTCGTTCATATAAATCCTCAAGCATAAGTTCATTGAAAGGAATTTTCTTTTTCAAGAAGAAATAATACAGTTATCTAAAATCTCAACTAACTATTAATTAGACATTAATAGTTAGTTGAAGTTTTCAATACTAGAACAAAAGATGACATCACCTCCCAAATACTACGCAGCAGTAATAAAGTCCGTATTCTTTACGGTGCTGATACTGTGTGCATTTGCGTGTAGCAATAACGACGACCCGGTATCTCCGACCGAAGACGGAGAAGCATATTGGAAAATATCTTCGACCGTGAAATCAGTTTCCGGATCATCAGCAATCATTCTATCCGGTAAAACCGGTACGGAATGGCACGCAGAAGTGACCGAAGGAACAGAATGGTGTTCTTTCAGTAGTAAAGATTATAATATAACGACCAAAAGTGGACAGATAGCAGATGGACTCAATGTACTATACGTATATTATAAGACCAATTCTGGAAAAACTCAACGAAGAGCACAACTAACGTTGCGTTTTGCAGAGAATGCTCAAAAGACTTTTGATCTGGTACAGCTAGCAGAATCCCAAGAGAATCTGCCGGCGTTTAACTCATGGGCTGAGCTACCCACTAAAGTAGAAAACACTAACTATCAATATGTTACTCACTATGGACTCTTAAACAATCAAACAATTCGTAACTATTCGATTTGTTTCGATAAAACTAAGAAAGCCGCTTTATGGGTAGCATATCCGATACATGACGCCTACTTAAGAAAGAATGTAGAACGTACCAATCGTTGGGCTTTCGACCCTATTGTTCCTCAAAGTTTCCAGGCAAATTGTGTAGAGCATTCTTATAAAGGTAGTTATGACCGTGGCCATCAAATAGCATCTGCCGACCGTGTGTGTACAGATGAAATGAATGCACAGACATTCTATATGTCGAATATGACACCACAGCTTGGTTCCCTGAACCAACAGATGTGGGCGACTCTTGAAGGAAAAGTCCGCAGTTACAGTTGTTGTGATACATTGTATGTAGTGACCGGAGCTTATTTCGGTCCCGGAGCAACTACAACCACAGACGGCGTAGGTAGTTCCGTACCCGTTCCTACAAACTATTTCAAAGTACTGCTACGCACAAAAAGCGGTTCTACGAATAAAAAGGTGCAGGATTGCTCACCCAACGAATTAATATCTATTGGTTTCTGGGTAGAACAAAAAGGCTATGGAAATTCTATACCGGAAAGTATTTGCACAACAGTAGCTGATATTGAAGAAAAAACAGGTTTTACATTCTTCCCCAAAGTAGATAGTTCTGTGAAGCAACAGAAGGATCCCGCCCAATGGGGAATAAAATGAGATACAAGCTTATGAAGAAACAATTATTTTGCACCATATTCTTTGTACTGCTGATTTCCGTTTGTTTTGGTCAGAAACCATACAAAGTGGTATTCTATAATCTCGAAAACTTCTTCGATACGATCAATGATCCCGAAGTTAAAGATGACGAGTTTACCCCCGAAGGACCCAAAAAATGGAATACAGCCAAGTATAATAAAAAGCTTGGCAATATCGAACGAGTATTGTTCGGTATGGCAGCTATCGACAAAGAGTATCCAATCGTTATCGGAGTATCGGAAGTAGAAAACCGGAACGTACTGGAAGACATTGTAGCTACCCCCAAGCTGGCACCGGGTAATTATCGGATCTCACATTTCGATTCACCCGAAGCCCGTGGAGTAGACGTAGCTTTCCTCTACCGTCCGGATGTATTCAAATTGGAAGGACAATATCCTGTAAAGACCGTCATTCCTTCATTGCCGGACTTCAAGACTCGCGATATCCTGACTATGTGGGGAACCATAGAAGACGAACCGTTCTTCTTTATGGTAGCTCACTGGCCCTCTCGCCTGGGAGGAAAAGATGTTTCAGAGTTCAAACGTATTGCGGTCGGACGCCAGATGCGCAGCATCGCAGACTCTGTACTGCAGGCCAACCCGGCAACTAAAATAGTGATGCTGGGTGACTTCAATGATGATCCGACAGACAAAAGTATAACCGAAGGGTTAGGAGCCAAATTAAAAATGAAAGATTTGTCTGCCGGTGATTTATACGCCCCGTATGCCGATATGCTGAAAGCCGGTTACGGTACATTAGCTTACGGTGATGCGTGGAACATATTTGATAATATTGTTATATCTGAAAATCTTGCCAAAGGATCTACCGGAAAACTGAAAATACAAAAAGCTCCCGGATCAAAATTCTACGGCAATATCTTCAAACAACATTATATGATACAAAAAGAGGGACAATACAAGGGGTATCCACTACGTACCTATGTCGGAAATAATTTCCAAGGTGGATTCAGCGACCATTTCCCTGTATATATCTATATAAGCAAATAAAACTGAAATACTTATGAAAATAAAGAGTTTTCTAATCATGGTATTATCTTTGATTTCGCTGACTGTCGCTGCACAGAACGGCGGAATCAAGGGTAAAGTCGTATCACGTGCCACGCGTACGGCTATTGACGGTGTGAAAGTCACTTTAACACCGGGCAACGTCACAACGACAACTGACGAAAAAGGTAACTTCATATTTGAGAATTTGAATAAAGGTGAATATTCACTGGCTTTTGAAGCGGCAGAATATGAGCCATTGTCCATTGCGGTCCGGGTAGACAAACTGATAAGGGACATTAACAATGTAGTGTTAGTACCCGACAATCAATCTCCTACTGTGGACGATGCTATTTTTGCAGAATTTGATACGGAGACTTTGGACGATGCCCAATCATTGCCTTCGTCACTGTCGGCATCCAAAGATGTATTCAACAACATCGCTTCCTACAAATTCAGCGAGATGCGTTTCAACCTTCGCGGATACGACTCACGCTATACTGATGTATACTTAAACGGTATCCTGTTCAATGATGCACTGACCGGATATTCTCCTTGGTCATTATGGAGCGGGTTAAACGACGCTACCCGTAATCAGGAAGTTACTTCAGGATTGAATATGGGAGAAATGGGTATTGGTAGCCTCGGCGGTACAACCAACATCAATACGCGTCCTTCACAAATGCGTAAAGGATTCCGTGCCAGTCTTGTAAATGGCAACTCAACATACCGTTTCCGTGGTATGGTGACGTATGCCTCAGGACTGCAAGATAATGGTTGGTCATACGCCTTCTCCGTTTCAACCCGACAGGGAGGTAACTCTTACGCTCGTGGTGTATATTACAATGCATTCGGATATTTCGCTGCCGTAGAAAAACAATTCAACGACCAACACCGTTTGGCTTTGAGCGTATTAGGTGCTCCGACAGAAAGAGGTACTCAACAAGCTGCCACTCAGGAAGTGTATGATCTAGTCGGAAACAACTATTACAACCCGAACTGGGGTTGGCAAAGCGGTAAACGCCGTAATGCACGTGTACGTAATTATCACGAGCCTATCGCTGTATTGAATTACACTTATGACATCAACGACCGTTCACAACTGAACGTGGCTACTTCCGTACGCTTCGGAGAGAACGGTTATTCGGCACTTACCTGGTATGCCGGTCCCGACCCACGCCCCGACTATTACAGATATTTGCCCAGCTACTCTAACGGGACTACTTACGGTGCCTGGTTAGATGAAGCATGGCGTGCCAATACGGATAATATCCGGCACATTAATTGGGGACAACTGTATGACATCAACCGTAATCAGGAAGAAAATGCAACGTATGGTCCGGGACACCGTTCTATCAATATGATAGAAGAACGCCATACCGACCAGTTGGACTGGAACTTCTATACACAGTTCTCTCATACGTTCCGCAATAATTCCAGAATAAACGGAGGAGTAAATTTACGCCGTAACCGTACGGAGTATTATAGCGAAGTGAAGGACCTGCTCGGTGGCGATTACTGGGTAGACATCGACAAATTTGCCGAACGTGACATGGGCGGATTAAATCCGATTCCTTATCAGAACGACATGGAATATTATGAAAAATACGGTCATGCACGCGCTGCCCAAAAAGGAGATAAATACGGATATGATTACTACGGAAATGTACTCAACGCACGCGCATGGGCTCAGTATGAAATGAGTTTCGGCAAACTGGGTGTCAACCTGGGCGGCGAGATCGGTCATGCTTCTTTATGGCGTCACGGGTTATGGAAGAAAGGTTTGTTCCTGGATGACTCTCAAGGCGACTCTAAGAAACTTAATTATCTGACTTATAAATTAAAAGCCAACTTCAGCTATAAATTCTCGGCAGCGCACTCTATCGAGGCTAATATCATGTATATGCAAGATTCGCCGGAATTTCAGTCCGCATTTGTATCACCGCGTACACGTAACGCCGTTACTCCGGGACTTTCCACAGAAAAAGTATTCGGTGTAGACGGTTCCTATAATTTCCGTTTAGGAGAACTTAGGGCACGTGTATCCGGCTATTATACCAAGTTTATGAATCAGAACAAGGTTCTTTCTTACTATGACGACGTAGAAGCCACTTTCTCCAACTTTGCGATGAGCGGCATTGACAAACGTCATTTTGGTGTGGAGGTTGCTGCTTCTATTCCGCTCGACGCCGGATTCTACCTGAACGGTGCACTTAGCTGGGGACAATATACATACGATTCGAATCCCAACTACGTTCAGATACAGGATAATAGTGGTGAGATCAAAAACGAAGGTAAGGTATACTGGAAAAACTTCCGCGTAGAAAGTACTCCGCAGAAAGCAATGAATATCGGTTTGTCTTATCGTGGTCCCAAGAATATCTATGCTTCACTGGATTTGAATTATTACAGCAATATGTACATATCCATGAGTCCGCTGTATCGTACAGATGCGGTATTGACTCCGGGTATGACAAAAGAAGATGTTGCAGAACTCCGTAGCCAAGAGAAATTCAACTCTGCCTATGTAGTAAATGCCAGCATTGGTAAGAACTGGTTTATCAAGCGCCAGTACACTCTTGGATTCAGCCTGGAAATGAAGAATCTTCTCAACGACCAGGACATCAAGACCGGTGGTTACGAACAGGTTCGTTTGTTGAAGAACAAAGATACAAGTTACCAAACTTATCAGCCATTTGACTCCAAATATTTCTATATGTTTGGTTCGACTTACTATCTGAATCTTTATTTCCGCTTCTAATCTGTAACGAATAAAAATGAGAACTATGAGCAAATTATTAAAAATATGTATGGTTGTAGCTGCTGTACTCAGTTTTACCGGTTGCTACAATGACTTTGATGATCCTGCACCGGCTAAAGTCTGGACAGAGGCAGATTTCAACAAAGACCAAATCATTACAATCAAACAGTTGAAAGATATATATTATGCCAAATATGCTCCGGGATCAACTGCCGGACTTGGCAAATATGTAGAAATCACAGAGGATTATGTAATCCGTGGTAAAGTAATATCAAGCGACCAGGCCGGGAACGTTTATAAATCTCTTTATATCTATGACGAGACTTCCCAATCCGGCATCGAACTAAAGCTAATGGTCAGCAACTATGTGTATTATCACATGGGACAGACTATTTATGTGAAGACCAAAGGAATGGCTCTCGGCAACTACCGGTATATGATTAGTCTCGGTATGCCGCCTACGGAAGCGGATATTGAGAAAAACTATGCAAACCGCAATCTGGAAAACCAACTGTTGATAAACGAACATATCTGCCCGGGTGCTATGGGAGAACTGACGGAGAATGATGTTTTAGTTATTACTCCAAGCAACTATGAAACAGCACTCAACGACGATGCGCTGGGACGCCTGGTTCGTTTCGAAGGATTAACCTATAAAGAAGGTACATCCGGTAACAACTTCTATCCTTCCTATCTGGAGGCTATTTATGAGAATGGTAAAACCGAGGCTACATACACTAGCAAGTCTTATATATCCGAAGGATTAACACCCACGTATGCATATAGCTATAATAACCAACGTTATTATGGTTCGGCATGGTTCTCTTATGGCGGTACAACCACCGAAGATAAGGGTAACTACATTGTACGTGTAAGCGGATATTCAAACTTCGCCCTACAACCATTGCCCGAAGCCGGTGCAACGGGAGATATAACAGCCATTTATACAAAATACTCTTCCAGTTCAGGCGGTTTCATCACTTACCAGTTACTGGTGAACAGTTTTAATGACATTAATTTCTAAGTATAAGATACACATTAAACCCAAAAGGAGAAAACGATCATTGTTTTCTCCTTTTTTCATTTTATTATTCCGTACTACCGTAAGTATCTTTCTTAAAGATAGAAGAACAGCAACAACACAAAATTACAGGCAATCACTACCCCGAATCCCCCTAAAATCCAGGGACGGAGCTTGCTTCCCTTCCCGGCGAAGAACAAAGCATAGAACATATTCACCATTATATTACTGATGATAGCCTGCATACTGCAAGCAGTAATAATCAGTGCGGCAACGCTACCGGTATTTTGCAACAAGTTCAAGATAAAAGGAGTAATATCACTAAAGCCGGATACAAAAGAAAGCAGATTCAATCCACCTGTACCTGCATAGACTAACGTATAATGAGTCAGCACAGTAAAGATTACAAATAATACGGCAAAGATTAGGGCAACCTTAAATTCCAGCGGGTTACTGCTATCATCATCTTCCGGTTCGGCATCCGAATCTTTAGGACGTTTCTGCCGGGAATGAATAAACCACCCTACAGCCGCAGCTATCACCGACATAATCAGCAAGTACGGATAAATAGACTGGAAAATCTCCCGGCTAAAAATCAGTATCAGTATCATAAAACGCAGGAACATCATACTGACAGCAAACAGCATGGCGGCAACATAGTCGGTAGCTTCCTGCTCCGACGCTTTCCGACTTTTACGGGCAAGTAACGAGATCGTAGCCGTACTGCTATACAGCCCTCCGATAATGCCGGATACCAAAGTGCCTGACTCATGGAATACATATCTTTTCAGCAGATAAGACAGATACGAGATGCCGGATACCACAACCGTTGCCAGCCAAATGGAATAAGGAGTAAGATTGATATCAGGAATCAGGTTCTTGTTCGGCAACATAGGCAATATGATACCACTGATAGCAAGGAATTTCGCCAGCGTAATCATTTCATCATTCTTCATACGCTGAGCAAATTCGGTAAACGTATGTTTCAGTTCGGTCAAAAGAAGCACCGTCACAATCACCATGACGTAAAACCAGGAAGGTTGAGTGGCTACGATAGGAGCCATGCAATAGGTAATCAACGCAATAATAATGGTAGTAACACCAAAAACATGAAACTGAGACTGCTTGACGTAATAGTTCAGCCCCAACAACAATCCCAACACTGCACCGCCTCCCATAAACAGACGCATATCGGTAGGGTCGAGTATATAGAGCAGATACCCCAAGATTCCGATAAAAGTAAATGTACGGTCGGTCCCGAAAAGGGTAGTTTCACCCTCACGCTTCAAACTGATTCGGCGCTGCGAAAGCCCGATTAGTAAAGAAAACAAGGTCACCAGAACGAAAGTGACCAATTCCCGCGGCAGATAGTTGTACAACTGTTCCATATCCATACATTGCTCTTTTAGAATAGGAACAAATATACGGTTTATTTGTTAACGTTCACCACGTTTTATACGGTTTTTTCATTAGTTGGGAGTTGTAGTAACGCACATCTCCGGTCACTTCCTTACCGATGAAGTCCGGTTTCACAAAAGATTCCAGATCGGA
>ERZ780135.985-NODE-985-length-15074-cov-3.589986_pt1 | contig 15074 bp, 10 predicted proteins | sample MGYA00511946_ERZ780135 | MGnify/ENA primary metagenome ERZ780135 (study PRJEB29588, sample SAMEA2151034) | human gut metagenome | biome: human gut; feature: human-associated habitat; material: faeces | place: Denmark | collected 2008/2010 ... | reverse complement strand
ATAGCTCCTTCAGTGCCGGTTTCCTTACACATCTTCAGAAACAGGATGTAGGTCAGTTCCGTGACATATTGATGATATGTAATACCGTCATCCATCAATACATTGCAGAGATTCCACAGTTTTGCTACGATTTCCCGATTGTTCACGCTACGCTTCCTCCATCGTCATAGAGATACTCATTGAGCTCCGTCATGATCTCACGAAGCTTCCCACCAAAACGGCGGTCAATAATCGTAAAGCCCCCCGCATTCTTAAATGCGCCAACTTCAAAAATTTGTTCATCAAGAACGCTCTCTTCCAACAGAACCTTCTCGATCCGCTTGAGCCATTCTAACTGTGTTTTGTTGAATTCATGGTTCATTCTCAACTTTGCAAATGCGTGCTTTACTCTCTGCTCATGCCCTACAAGCGCAGAACCGAGAGCCTGTTGGCGGATGAATGCGATAATATCAGCTACAATGTCCTGGTTTGTCATTTCGTTCCATGCGGAATTCAACTGCTTTTCTGTAAAGTCATGACGGTCAAGTTCCAATTTCAAGCTTTTAAGCGCTTCCCTGGTAAGTTCTGATGGTCTGGTACAAACTGTGCGCAGGGCTGCGATAGCATTCATGTTATTATTGATAAATTCCTTAAATGCTTCCAGATAGTCCTCCGGCTTCTGCCCTTCACCATAACCACGGGTATTGCCAATCACCACATCGGGGTGATCATCAATAATACGTGGAGATTTGCCATGAGGCCTGTCCTTGTCCAGCACCGAGAATGCCTCACGGTGTCCCAGCAGTTCAGCGGTGGCCTCCTTGATCGTGCTGCTATTGAGGTGTTCCGCAAAAGTGCCCAAATCCTTGCCACCGGTAAGGTTTACAAACTGCTCCAAGGCTTTTTGGCTAATATTGCGGCGCTTGCGCTGCAACTTAGCAACGATCAGATTAATCTGATAGGCAAGTTGCTCGTCAGTCGTTGCCACTTCCAGGCCCTTTATCAAATCTTCAAAGCTGGTGGAAGGATTGGTGACAACCGGCTTCATGTTGCTGACATTCTGCAAGGATTCGTACACACCCACGGGGTCATAAATCTCGAAATGTGTCTTTCCGATGGAGGGGCACAGTCTGGTGGCACGGCCCAACATCTGCTCGAACAAGATACGGGACTTGATCCGGCGCATGAATACCAAAGTGGTAATCTCCGGCACATCAATACCAGTGGTCAGAAGGTCAACCGTAACCACGATTTTAGGCAAAGACTCGTTTTTAAACCTTTTGATAGCCTCAGAGATTTTCTTCTTATTGCCTCCTGCAACACTGCCGGTGATTTTCATAACGGTATCGTTATCCACACCGCCTTCAGCATAGATTTTCTTCAAAATCTTCACGATAAGGTCAGCGTGGTTGTCATCAACAGCATAAATCAGTGTTTTGCCCTGGCCATCTGGATTGAGATCCCAAGCGATTTCATTCAGAACGGTACGGTTGAAATTCTCTGTGATGACCTGTCGGTTGAAGCTGTCGATTTCAAACTTCATATCATCTTCCAACTCAGCACTATTGAGGACTTCGCCGGTAACCGGGTCGTAAATAGCAAGCTGTTCGCCCTTCTGATAGTTGATACCCTCAACACGCAGTTTGGTGCGGATATTGTGTGGCGCATCGTGATCTACCAGATAGCCGTCAATGACAGCCTCACGGTAAGAATAGTTAAAAACAGGCTTTCCGAAGATTTCGGTAGTGTGCAGCGCCGGTGTTGCAGTCAACGCAATTTTCACGGCGTCAAAGTACTCGATGACGGTGCGGTATTTGCTGATGTAGTCATCCTGGTTACGGTAGAGCATCTCGGTTTCGCTCATTTCCTTATCCAGAATATATCCACGGTGTGCTTCGTCAACCACAATCAGATCGTAGTCTGTAACGGAGGGCATGGTATCGCCCTCGGAATAAAGGATACGCTTGACAAGGCTCTGGATCGTTGCGATATGTATTTTTGTTTCTCTGTAGATTTCCTTTTCATCCAGACCCTTGATGTTATAGATGGAATCCAAGGTCATCAATTCTTCGATTTTTACTTCCTTGAAAACATCTTCGGCCTGCTCGCCAAGAGCAGTACGGTCAACCAAGAACAGAACTCGCTTGAATCGGTCGCTCTTAATAAAGCGATAGATCATGCCAAGGATGGTACGGGTTTTGCCGGTGCCGGTAGCCATGGACAGCAGGACGGTTTGCTTACCATCGATAACGGCCTGTTCTGCCGCCTCAATCGCATTAATCTGATACTTACGCAGATTCAGTCCATCCGGGTCACGGAGCAGATCGAAAGGCGTATTTTGGAGTGCGGTATTTGCGGCAGCAATATCCTTCTCGAGCTGCTCCAACAATCCCTGGGCACTGATCCAGCCTTGCAGGGCCTTGGGTGCATTGGCTCCGTTGCGCAAATCCAGATACCAGATGCCGGATTTGGTTTCGATCTGCTTGAGATACTTTCGGCCATTAGTCGCAAAGACAAAAGGGACTTTATATGCTCCCCACTGGTTGATGATGTACTCCTGGTGTTCATCTTTGATTCCCTTAGCATACTCCTTGCATTGATGGTCAATGACAGAGGGAATGTCAATAGCGGCTTTTTTAGCTTCCACAATGCCCACGAGCTTCACCCCGACAAACAGGGCGTAATCTGCGTAACCATTCTTACCTACAGCGGAGTCAGTAGGCCACTCAGCAATGGCAAGATTTCTACCCTTCTGAGGCCGGGTTCCCTTAGAATAGCGCAGAGTATTGGTGTCAGCCTCCCAACCAAACTTGCGAAGCTGTTCGTCAATCAGGTAGCGAGTCTCCGCCTCGGAAAGCTCCATGCTCTCAGATACGGTTTCGCCTTTCTCTGCACGTTCCTTGGAGGTCTTGGTAGATGCCGCAGTGGATACTGCCTCGACCTGCTTGGAGAGTGCAACAATCTTTTCCTCCTGCTCTTTAATGATGGACTCATAGTCCGGCTGCACCACATTTTCAGGCATGACAAACGCAGGGGCAATATATCCCCAGTCGCCATATACTTCCATGAACCAAACTGCAAGGTTATAGGTCATAGAGAGCAGCGTTTTTGCATCCTCCACAGAGTTTGCACCCGCATGGACCGCATCGTTTCGCGTTTTGCGAAGTGCATACAGGATGTCATCGATTTTCTTGGGAATCAGGCCTTCGCGCTTCAGCAGGCGAATCCGGTTGGCGTGAGTGTTGTCGATGGTCGGTTCCTTGATATGCTCAAAAGCAAAAATCTCAAGAATCAGCCGCTCACCAAACATACCCAGCTTATACAGGCAGGCGTTGGCATCGGAGTAGACATAGCTCTCCGCTGCCGCACCGATCTGTGCCAGCGCAGGCCAGTATCTGTTGAGAAATTCAAAGTTGGATTTCATGTGCGTCCTCCTAACTTTAGTGGCCTTCTGATAATTTGCTATTATCGGAAGTTGGCGGGCAAAATCAATCAAGATCCTCCGCAAAAAAGTCGCTGTCAATTCTTTTAATTTCGTATGTAGCTTCCGTAGACACACCTAAATTATATTCGATCATCAATTTTGCCAGCGTGGTGCCATCAACAAGCACGACCTTTGTGGTGTGTTGCTTCTCTGCATATTGGCGTGCTTCTTTCGTGAACTTGGCCGTCGTAATGAACAATCCTTTGGAAGCACCTTGTCCAGCCAGCGCACCAACGAATTTCTGAATCTCTGGTCTGCCAACGGTTTTGTCACAATCCCAACGCTTCGCCTGAATATAAATCAAGCTGAAGCCAAGTTTGTCTTCACGGATGATACCATCAATGCCTTCATCACCGGTTTGCCCGATGACCGTGCCGGCATGATCCACCGAGCCACCATATCCCATTTGCGTCAACAGCTTGACGACCAGATGTTCAAAAAAAGCGGGAGGCTGCTTCATTATTTCACTCAAGAGATCATCTGCCAGGGTAGTGTTGATCTGCTGAAAGGCTTCATCCAAAATATCCTGTGGTGTTTTACCGGACACCTTTTCCGTGGGTGTCGAAAGTGCTGTTTCTTCATTATTATTCGGAGAAATAAACTTTCGAAATGACTCAAAGCGCTGGAGATAAAGGTTATCGATTTGAGGGGGATTTTCATTGAGGACTTGTCTGCCTACTGGCGTAATCACATAAATGCCTCGTGACGGGCTTTGCACAAGGCCTGCCTTTTTTAGATATGTCCTTGTCCAGCCAATACGGTTATCAAAAAGCTGCTGCTTCCCGCTTGGCAGCATCTCAGCCCGTTCCTTTTCTGAAACCGAGAAAACCCATGCAACCTTATCTTTTACCTCTCTTGATCTGTGCAGTTGGCCGTCTGCCAAGCAATCAAGGAAGGCACGGTACATTTCATCATATTTGGGAATTGGCATCTGACACTCTCCTTACGCTTTCAGCTTATAGGTCCTGTTTCGATTTCCGCCTTCGGCTACAACAATTTCCTCCGCAGTCAGTTCAGAGAGGAGTTTCTTGGCTCGTGTACTTTTGACTCCAAGGAGCTCTGCAATATCGGCACTTCTGGCCGAAATATGATCAGTAAGGTATGCAACGATTTCTTCTTTCTGCCGTGCAGATTTTATCGTCGCTTTTTTATCGTCACTCTTTATCGCCGCTTTTTTATCGTCACTCTTGGAGAATAAGAGCGTTAATGTTGTCCGCTCCGGCTCGAGTTGCTCTGTAATCTCCGGAGTTGTCCAATTTTGCTCGCGCCAGACGCGGAAGATATTCGGAATGCCGCTACCAGCACGCTCACCAATATCAATCAGGTTGAACATCTTCAGCATCGTTCCGTTCCGCGGATCAGAAACACCGCCGCTCTTTGCGGCATCAATTTCGATGCGGAAGCTGCCTGGGTTGGACATCGTAATGCTATTACGCTTTTTGACGATGACCAGCCCCTGTCTGCCGTAGTAATCGGCATTCACCAAACAGTTGGCCAGTGCTTCACGCAGCGCCTGATGCACTGGGGTATCATCTATACGAGTACCACCGTCCATCTTGAAGGGCACCTTGATATCCTGGATCAGCTTGTTGTAGACCCGGAAATAGAAGTCGTATACATTTCCGCTCCAGTCGCCGGAGGAAGATATGATACGGTCAGTCCATCGGGTATCAGCGTCATACTGTTCCTGATAGTCCAGAAAGTAAGCATTAAATTCCCGCACGATGTCGTATTCGTTGCCGAACATGAGGAGTCCGGCAGAGGTGGGATACTTCTTTCCATCGGAGCCAATACCAACGGCACCAAGTTTCAGGAGGAAATCTTCATCCTCAAGAGCCTCCCAAATATGACCGGGACGGGACAAACGCATTCTCTGACGGTAGCTGCGGACGCTCTCTTTGTTGAATACGGTCATATCCATTTCATCGAGGATGAGCATATCCTGAGTTTTCACGGAAGCATCCCGCACCATAGCCTGATACTCCTCCTTGGTGCAGCGATAGTCGCCCTCGCCATTTCGGCGGTAGGTACAGAGAGGATTACCGTCCACATAGACCGGCTTGTAGGAGCGTTCTGCCCAGGGGACATTGATGACCACGATATGATTGCCGTCCACCTCCTGAACAAATACATCCTTGGAGGACAGAACATTCACGCTGGTCTTATTGGGGTTATTGGCGATGTCCCAGAACTCCTTGATGAGTCTGTCAGGGTCTGGCAGATCTACCGTGTGCAAAGATTTATCTGCCCATTCTTCCACGCCCAGCAGGATGATGCCGCCGTGGGTATTGGCGAAGGCAGAGTAGGTTTCCCAAATGCTTTTGGGCAGACCGCCAAGGGCTTTCTTTGCCTCAATACGGTTGTTCTCCCGATACTGCTCGATTTTGGAAAAGTCAATCATGGTTTTCCTCCTTTACGAGCTCTATGATATCGCAGAAGTCGCAATCCAGTACGGTGCAGATTTTCGTCAGAATCTCTGTACTGACATGCTGGTTCTTGCCCAGCTTGGCAAGGGCGGTCGTAGACATGCCGGTAGCCAGACGCAGATCCTTCTTTTTCATGTTTTTATCAATCAGGAGTTTCCACAGCTTATTATAACAAATCGTCATCGTAACACCTCGTGTCAGAGTATACACTAATACAGGTTAATTCTAACACAGCAGCTTCAGTTTGTCTATTGAAAATCCAATTTTCAGATTCGTGATGTCCTTTCCAGACGAGAGATTTTGAATTATAAACTGGCAAAGGGTAACCGCAGGAATGCTTTTTTGCTCTCCTGCGGTTATTTCATTGTTTATGCGGCGCAATTTTTGAGGTCAGCCCATGATGCCAATTTTGTTGCCGTTCTCGTACATATCCTCGGCATACTCGACATGATTGGGTCCTTCGCTTTGTATCCAGCCAAAGCCGGGGACATAGACCATATCCGCCAGTTCATTATCGTTAGCTATTGGCTCCGGTGCCGATTTAGGTTCAGGTTGCGTGGGTTGTACCGGGATGGAATCTGTCTGCGTAGGAGGTACATATTCTTGTTCTGCCTCGGCTTCATCTTCTATTTCCGGTACAGGGATGGGCAGCTCCTCAGTGGTTGTTTCCGGGGCTGATTTAGTTTCCGGCATTTCCGTTTCTTTCTTTTCTGTTACCACTGGCAGCACCGGTTTCTCTGCTTCCGGAAGCGTCGGCTGTGGAGCGATCACGGCGGCCGTTTCGCTCAGCGTGGGTGTTTCCCCGACCTTTTCGGTCTGTGGCCACACAGCGGCACACAGGGCGAGACAGGCGGTGAATGCAGCGGCAATGATGATTCTATTTTTCATTCTGTTTCCTCCTCTTTGAATGTAAAACGATTGAGTTCTGCGGACAACTCACCTTTTGCGGAATATCTATCAGAATTTCAGAAGAGTATCCAGAACATTTGCCGCCTGCTGAAGCTCGCCCTGAGTGGCTTCGTTTGGTATATCTTCATCCTTTTGCACCTTGTGCGGCAGATAAGGTTCATAGTTCTGCCGGGTTATCGATGGCCGGTAATGTCCCAACATCCGCGCCAGTTCCTTGGTTTCCATGCCGTTCCGCAGAGATAGAACGGCGCAGGTGTGCCGGAGATCTGTGAATCGGATATGGTCAAGCCCCGCTTCCTTGATGATCTCATCGTGCATCCGGCGCACCATCTGCGGCGAGTAAGGTTTCAGCGTGGCCGGGTGCATAAACATGAGCGGACTGCTTGGGTGCTTGTCGTGTTCCCTGATTAGGAGGTCGATTACCTCTGGTGTCAGTGCTATCGTCCTTGTCTGACTGCCGTACTCCACCAGCTCTCGCCGTACCACGGCACGGTTTTCTGCGATGGTCAGCGTCCGATTTTCGATATCAAGGTCGCTCCATTTCAGGGCGATTAGCTCGCCTTGGCGTAGGCCTGTCGTCAGTGCCAGCATGAACATGGGGAGGTAGCCCAGCCGCTCGGCGGCGTCCAGATAGTCCTCCATTTCCAGAGGCGTCATGATATTTGCTTTCACCGTCGTGGACTTGCGGTAGCGGAATGCCTTGGCAGGATTCTCTGTTATGAGGCCATCCCGGATAGCCTTATCCAGACATTGCTGAAGCAGTCGGTGGATGTGCCGCATGGTTTCTTCTCCCAAGCCAGAGCTGCCGGGTCGATGATTGCCAAAGCGCCGCCGTTCCTCCAGAAATTCTCCGACCATCTCCGTTGTCAATTCAGAGAGTTGTGTGGCTCCCAGGCCGGGAATGATATGGTTTTTGAATACATAGTTATGTGCCGCATAGGTGGTCGGCCTGCTTTGGTGGCTGTCGTAGGTTTCCTGCCAGAAACTAATGTATTCCCGAAGCGTCATATTCCCACCTCCATACACCGGCGCTGCAAGTCTCGAAAGGCCACCCACGGGAGCTTTGCCTGTTTCAGAATCTTCTTGTGCAGATAGTAGAACTCGTGGAGCTGGTATGGCACACCGGTCTTGGCATTGAGGAACACATGAGGCGATCCGGTTTCCGGTATCTGTTCCAGAAGGTGTACCGCCTTGTCATTGAGCGTCAGCAGACGCTGTCCTCTGAGGATGTACTTGTAGCGGACATGAAAATCGGCCCACGACAAGGTGATCAGTTCACATTGCCGCAGGCCGCTTGATAGTCCTGTATAGATGAGGGGGAGTACGCCGAGCTGCTCCGCCGCGTTCAGGTAACGCTGGAGCTGTCCCAATCGCAAAGGGGCTGTTTTGTATTCCTCTGCCTTGGGTTCCTGGCAGAGCCGCACCGGGTTGTAGGGAATGAGCTGATTCCGAGCCGCTTCGTCCAAGCATCGCCGCAGAAGCAGATGGACGCACCAGACGCTTCTGGCTCCGAGTCCTTGGCTCCGCAGGCAATTGTAGAAATCGGTGATTGTCTGCTTTGTCAGGCCAGAGAGTGCCACACTTCCGATGCTGGGGATGATGTGGCTGTAAATCAGATTGCGGTACCCGCCCTCGGTGTTGCCGTTCCACTTGGGGCGGTTGGCGATGAACCACTGGCCGCACCACTGCCCGACTGTCATGGTATTTTCTTTCTGCATATCGTCGCCTCCTTTTGGCAAACGAACAATATCACAGAAAGCAGGAAATAGCTACTGAAAAGAACGGCATATCTTCAGGAAAATAACTATTCCGAATAACGCCGGTATTATTCGGAATAATATAGTTGATTTTATTCGGAGCAGCGGTTATAATATTCTTGACGAACTGCAATGGAGGTGTTCCAATATGACGATCAAAGAAGCGGCTGCCGCTTGGGGGATTACCGAACGGCGGGTCAATGCGCTTTGCAAAGCCGGACGCATTTCCGGCGCGTATAAGGAGGGCAGGCGGTGGTTTATCCCGGAAAGCACTCAAAAGCCGGTGGATAAGCGTGGTCACCGAAGTGTGGTAAAGCCCGCAGTATCATCTGCGCGCAAGCCGTTGCCTATTGGCGTATCTGATTACCGGGACGCCTGCAAAAACTACTACTACGTGGACAAGACCTTGATGATCAAGGAGTTTCTGGACGAGCGCCCCAAAGTATCCCTATTTACCCGCCCCAGACGCTTTGGCAAGACGCTTAACATGGATATGCTCCGCACTTTCTTCGAAAAGACGACCGAGGACACTTCCGTTTACTTCAGAGATAAGAAAATCTGGTCCTGCGGAGAATCCTATCTTGCCCACCACAGAAAGTACCCTGTGATCTTCCTGTCCTTCAAGGATGTTAAATACACCTCTTGGGAAGAAACCTATCAGACGCTCCAAAAGCTGATCGCGCAGGAATTCCGCCGCCACGACGAGTTGGCAGCCAGCTCTGCGCTTAGTGATTACGAAAAAGAGGAGTATTCCCTTCTTGCAACAGAAGCCGCTGACGAAGTGGAATATCAAATGTCCCTGCGGACACTGACGCTGCTCCTCCATAAGCACCACAATGTCGCGCCTATCGTCATCATTGACGAATATGATACTCCCATTCAGCAGGGGCATGTGAGCGGCTTCTACGACACGATCATCGGGTTCATGCGAAACCTGTTCTCCGGTGGTCTGAAGGACAATCCGCATCTGAGTTATGGTTTCCTGACCGGCATTCTGCGTGTTGCCAAGGAAAGTATCTTCAGCGGCCTGAACAACTTGAAGATCAACTCGATTTTAGACGAACGCTACAGTGAATATTTCGGCTTCACTTCAAGCGAAGTACATGAGATGGCGGACTACTATCATGCTTCTGATAAATATCAGGAGCTTTGCGAGTGGTATGATGGTTACCTTTTCGGCAATACCGAGATTTTTAATCCCTGGTCTGTCATTGGATACTTCAATAATAACTGCCGTCCCAAAGCATTCTGGCAGTCCACCGGAAGCAATGACATCATCCGTGAGGTGCTGTCTTCTGCAACGCCGGATATTATGGAGCGTCTGGAGCTGTTGATGAAGGGCGAATCCTTCGTTACGCACATCGACACTGGCGTCATTTATCCGCAGATCCAGAATGATCCGTCCTCTGTATACAGCTTCCTGCTGGTGGCAGGTTATTTGAAGGCTGTGAGCTGCGACCAGTCTTACGGCGAGGATTATATGTGCGAAGTGGCTCTGCCCAACAAAGAGATTTCTTTCGTCTACAGCAAGGAGATCCTCTCTCAGCTTGAGAATATTATTCCTCGTTCCGTTGCTATTGCTATTCAGGAAGCTATCTACAAGGTAGATAGCGACTCACTGCAAAAAACCTTGGAGAAGTTTCTGCTCCAAACAATAAGTTTCCACGATGCTGCCAACGAAACATTTTACCATGGTCTGATATTGGGTATGTGCGCTGTGATGGACAATAGCTATCGCATTACCTCCAATCGCGAAGCTGGTGATGGACGATTTGATATTCAGATGCTTCCTTTGAATAAGCGGCTGCCTGGTATTCTGATTGAATTAAAGGCTGGGAAAGACCGCTCTGAAACACAGCTTGAAGACCTTGCTAATGTTGCCTTGCAACAGATTAACGACCGTGCATACAGCGTTGATTTGCAGGCAATGAATGTTACGTCAATTATAAAAATTGGCATTGCATTCTCTGGTAAAAGAACACGCATTGCTGCTGAAAGACAGAACATCGAATAAGCATCTTCGCTCAGCAGGCTGGCTATCATCCAAGTCAGCCTGTTGTTTCTTTGTCATCGCGCTTATTTCTTTGTTTATGCGGCGCAGTTTCTGAGCTGCTCTCTGCGGCAAAAAGCACCTGCTGTTGGAGGTAAACCCGGTCGGAAGCACTTTTAATATACAGAATTCAATCCCACACAAATCCCAAAAGCCGAAAGCGGTGGCTGAAACAAACAGGGCAAAAGAGTTTCAAAAAGGAACCGCAGGAGTGCCGGAAAGTGCCAAAGAGGGCGCAAGACCCCTCGCTGAAGGTTCAGACATAGGTTTGGGACCATCAGGCCGGGAGTTCGAGTCTCCCATCTCGGACCATAACTGGACACCAGTTTTGATACAATGCGTATCGAAGCGGGTGTCCAGTTTCTTTTTTCAAAAGTCCCTATTTGCAAGGGTTTTCATATACCTTTTAACGAAAGCAGGCTCTACGGTAACCGAGAAATGGTCGCCGTAGAGCTTTTTTGCATTTTTGCCTATGTACTTTTTAATTATAGGTCTTGAGGGTGTGCATTGCCATAAAATGAATAATTAAAAGGTGCAACGCTCAATATAACAAAACGCAGCGATATTGTAGCCTCCATCACATATAATCTTTTACACTTTGACTATATATACACTTTGACTATATATTTTGCGTTTGGTTACAAGATTTTTGTGTATAGAAAGAATTTATATAAATCAAGTAAAGTGATACTTGACAAAGGGGTAACCAATAAGTAAAACGTAAAAATATAGAATCTCCGGTGTATAACATTGCGTGAGCGCACCATCTCAAGCCGCCAGGCAGGGCCTGTCAGCCAGAAGCAGATTCGCCAGCGCGAACATGATATTAAATTTAGCCTGTTGCTTTTCGAGCCCTCGGTATCGCGTTTTAGGCACGTCTTAATATGTTTTTACCTATATAGGCCTGTCTATCTGCTCATTTTTTGGATATTATTTGGAAATATACTGATAGAATAAAAACGAAGGGTGGAAATTAGGATGAATGAGACACACATTGATTTGCTGCTGAAAAATTGCAAAGCGTATGCGATGGATGAGAAAAACACCTGTTACACGACGATCGGAATCCACGGCGGTCGTATTGTTTATACAGGACAGGCCGATGAGAATTCAGCGCCTTGCGCGAAGACTGTCATAGATATGGCAGGAAGACCGGTGCTGCCAGCTTTTACAGATACGCATATGCATATGATTAATTCCGCATATTTGCAAACGATATTTCGGCTTTTTGGCGTCACATCCATCAAACGTGTGATTGAGATGGGAAAGGAATACCTAAAATCCGGTGAATTTTCCCGGGAAAGATGGGTCTTTGGGCGAGGCTGGAATCAGGAACTCTTTGAAGAGGGGAGAATGATTACCAGAGATGATCTTGATGAAATTTCAAGCAGTGTTCCCATTTGTATCGTAAGAATATGCGGACATATCGCGGTGCTCAATTCAGCCGCCTTGGAGTTGCTGCGAGCCTCGGCGGAGGTAGAAGCCTACGCGCACAATATTGATTGGGATTCTGGTGTCCTGAGAGAGAGCGCGGTGAAGTATTGCTACAAAATTATGCCACCGATTCCCAAGCCGATTATGAAGAATTTGATCGATATGGCGCAGAGAGCTCTGTTGTCCCAGGGAATTACGTCGGTAGGGACGGATGATTTCATTTCCCTGCCGGGCAATAATCTGAAGGTAATCTATGAAAGCTATCAAGAAATGGCAAAAGCAGGAGAGCTGAAAGTACGGGTTAGCGAACAGTGCGGGTTCGTGGAAGTAAATGATTTGGAAGACTTTATTGCGTTTAATAGGAAAAATCGCATTGCATCTGATTTTTTAAGGATGAACGTAATAAAAATCATGCTGGATGGTTCTCTGGGCGGTCGAACCGCCTTGCTGAAAGAACCCTATGCGGATTGTCCGAAGGAAACGGGTACACAGACTCATTCCCGCGAAAAACTGAATAAGATGGTTAGAATTGCCCACGACAATGGGTATCAGGTTGCCGTACATGCAATCGGAGATAAGGCGGCGGATATCGTGGCGGATGCGTATATTGCGGCATTGAAGGAAAACCCGAGAAACGATCATCGCCACGGTATTGTTCATTTTCAGATAACAGATGATGATCTGCTGAAAAAAGTAAGAGACGCGAATATTATTGCGTATATTCAGCCGGTTTTTCTGTCTTCGGATCTGGATATGCTCACGGACCGTCTAGGCGAAGAGCGTGCGCAGCATACATATATGTGGAAAACCATGCAGGACATGGGGATTCACACGGGCGGCGGCTCAGACGCACCGGTTGAGTCGTTTAACGTTTTGGAGAATATTTTCTGCGCAGTTACGAGACAGCGGATACATTCGGAGAATCATGAATGTCACTGTCCGCAGGAGTGCCTTGATATAAAAGATGCTGTGGCATTGTTTACGTCAAAGGCCGCGTATTTGACTTTTGAGGAAAACAAAAAAGGAACGATTGAAGTGGGTAAATATGCGGATCTGGTGGTACTCTCTGATGACATTTTTCAAATTGACGCGCAGAAGATCCAAGATGTCGCTGTACTGAAGACAATGGTAAATGGAGAGTTTGTTTTTTCAAAAGAATAATGTGGGCAGAAAAAAGGCAGCCACCGAGATGTCGGTTTGAAAAACCATGTGCGGCAAGATTCAAAATATGCTCGTGGCGGGGAGATGAGAAATGTAGTAGACAGATGTACGAAATTTGCGGTGTTGTGTGATGAGTCTTTTTGATTTCTAAAAAAGATATCAAAAAATCGGCGATACTGCGAGCGATCGCAAATGAAGTGTTCGGATTCAAAAAAACGGAGGAGAATTCAAAATGAAAAAGAAAGAAGCGGGAGAGAAGGTAACTGCAAAACAGGGACTACTCCTTTTGTTTGCGGCAGTGCTGGTAATCGTTGTTTGCAAAATTGTATTTAATGTAGATACGAAAACTACCTTGATGCTTTCCGGTGCAATCGGTGGAATCATTTGCATGATTTGGGGCTTCAAGTGGGAGGATATTGAGAGCAAATTTGCCGAGGGAATCAAATCGACGGCAATGCCCATTGTTTTGCTCATTGTAATTGGTATGATGGTTGCTTCATGGATTTTGTCCGGAACAATTCCAACCATGACTTATTATGGAATGAAGCTGCTGGCTCCGGGGCAGTTTTTGTTCTTATCGTGTATTTTGTGCTCCGTGATGTCAGTTTGCACGGGTACTTCCTGGGGAACTGTTTCCACTCTGGGCGTAGCACTTTTGGGTGTGGCCATGGGGCTGGGAATTCCTATAGAGATGACTGCCGGCGCCATTGTGGTTGGATCGTTTTTTGGCGACAAAATGTCTCCTCTGTCTGACTCCACAGTGTTGGCGGCCTCGTGCGCGAGAGTGAATTTGTTGGATCATGTCAAGCATATGTACTATTCGACTGTTCCGGCGATGCTCGTTTCGTTAGTACTGTTTTTCGTGTTGGGTTTCAGGTTTAAGGGTGGAGCGATATCTGGTGTGGATTATGATGAGATTCTCGCCGGGCTTGACGCCTCCTTTAATTTAAGTCTCTTAACCCTGCTGCCTCCGATTGTAGTACTGGTGTTGGTCCTGATGAAAAAACCTGCGATTCCTACGTTTGGAGCGGGAATTGTTGTCGCTTTTATTATTGGTATTGTGACGCAGGGTGCGGATCCGATAGAAATGCTTAACGCGATGAGTAAAGGCGTTTCCATGGAGACTGGCATTCCTATCGTCAACACTCTGGTAAACCGGGGCGGCATTGTGAGCATGCTGGATACCATTGGCCTGATATTGTCTGCGGCAATTTTTGCAGCGCCAATGAGAGCGTCGGGCAGCGTAAATGCCATATTTGAGGCGGTCAAAAAGGTTGCGAAGACGCCTACGCAGTTTATGGTATTGGCACTCATTATGCAACCGGTCCTGCTTGTGGCAACAACTTCCTATTTTGTCACGATGCCTGTTACAGGCGAATTGGCGGCGGACGCTATGGATGAAATGGGGTATTCCAGACTGAATCTTTCCAGAATGATGGAGGATGGCGGCACCGTTGTCTGCCCATTGATTCCTTGGGGAAATACGGGAGCGTTTATCACGGCTACATTAGGTGTTACGCCTTATGAATATTTCTTCTATATGCCGTTTATTTGGCTGTGTTTTGTGTTCGACATGCTGTCAATCGTCACTGGCATTGGACTTAAGAAGGCTGATGGATCTATGGTTACCCCTATTTTCAAAAGGAAAGCGTCCTGAATTCATCGTCACTGAAAAGGACAAAATGCCTATCGGCGGGTAATTTCTGCCGGGTTGACAAGAGTAGATAATAGGTGCCCTTTGATGCAGGAGAATAAGGGTACTGCATCAAGGTTGGGTGTTCGAGCCGCACTACTCGGACCAAAAGCCCTCTGAAATCGTTGATTTCAGAGGGCTTTTTCTTATTGGCCACCAAAGACAACCCCCGGCTCTGCCG
>ERZ780135.966-NODE-966-length-15317-cov-4.150701_pt1 | contig 15317 bp, 17 predicted proteins | sample MGYA00511946_ERZ780135 | MGnify/ENA primary metagenome ERZ780135 (study PRJEB29588, sample SAMEA2151034) | human gut metagenome | biome: human gut; feature: human-associated habitat; material: faeces | place: Denmark | collected 2008/2010 ... | reverse complement strand
CGCACTGAAACATCTGGGGCTAAGCATCCTGCTGGCCGCTCCCACCGGACGGGCTGCCAAGCGGATGAGCGAGGCTACGGGCATGGAGGCCAAAACCATCCACCGCCTGCTGGAGTACAATCCGAAGGACGGCTACAAACGCAACGAAGAGAATCCGCTGGAAGGCGACGCGCTCATCGTGGACGAATGTTCCATGATAGACATCATTCTGATGAACAATCTGATGAAGGCGGTCTCCACTTCCATGCGCCTCGTCATGGTGGGCGACATCGACCAATTACCCAGCGTAGGAGCCGGCAACGTACTCCGCGATATTATCGACAGTAAAAAGATACCCGTCATCCGCCTGACGCGCATCTTCCGGCAGGCACAGTCCAGCCGCATTGTGATGAGTGCCCACGCCATCAACCAGGGCCGTTTCCCCGATACCAGCAACGGCAAGGACACCGACTTCTTCTTCATGCAACAGGAAGCCCCGGAGAAGGTAGCCGAGGAAATCGTGAACCTCGTGAAGAACCGCCTGCCCAAAGCCTATCACCGGAAAACAGCCGACATCCAGGTGCTGACACCCATGCAACGAGGAATAGTAGGCGCGGCCAATCTGAACATGGCCTTGCAGCAGGCGTTGAACCCTTCGGGCGTGTCGCTAAACCGCAGCGGCTATTCGTTCCGTCAGGGCGACAGGGTGATGCAGCTGCGGAACAATTATGACAAGGACGTCTTCAACGGGGACTTGGGCTTCGTAGAATCAGTCGATCTAGAAGAGCGCACCTTATACATCAACTTTGAAGGGCGCATCGTGGAATACGATGTTTCCGAACTGGACGAGCTGACACTGGCCTATGCCACCACCATCCACAAGTCGCAAGGTTCGGAATATCCCATCGTGATGATGCCCGTCCTGATGACCCACTATGTGATGCTGCAACGCAACCTGATTTACACGGGCATCACCCGTGCCAAGAAGATATGCGTGCTCATCGGCACGAAGAAAGCACTCGCATTTGCCATCCGCAACATGACGGTGCTGAAACGCAACACGAGGCTGAAAGAACGGTTGAACCCGGCATTGGGGCAATCCGTATCACCCAAACAGATACGCCCCTACATCTTGGGAAATCCGGAGGATGAAACAGCCATTGCCGCCGAACCTACGGTAGGTTATGACAAAGGAGACAAATAAACATGAATACCGAACGCCAATACATAGCCATTGACCTGAAGTCATTCTACGCCTCGGTAGAATGTGTGGAACGGGGACTTGACCCGCTCAACACGTGCCTGGTCGTGGCCGACCCGTCGCGGACGGAAAAGACCATCTGTCTGGCCGTATCGCCTGCGCTGAAAAGCTATGGAATCGGCGGCAGGCCACGGCTGTTCGAGGTGGTGCAGAGGGTGCGTGAGGTGAACCGGCAGCGGGGACGCTCCGGGAAATCGCACTCGAAAAAGGAACTGGACGCACACAGGGAGCTGGCCGTGGACTATCTGGTGGCACAGCCACGCATGGCGCATTACATCCAATACAGCACACGCATTTATGAAATATATCTCCGCCACATCGCCCCGGAGGACATCCATGTCTATTCCATCGACGAGGTTTTTATGGACGTGACATCCTACCTGAAGAATTACCGGATGACGGCTCACGAGCTGGCCATGAAAATCATCCGGGAGGTGCTGGCCGAGACAGGCATCACCGCCACCGCTGGCATTGGCACGAACCTTTATCTCTGCAAGGTAGCGATGGACATTGTAGCCAAGAAAATGCCTGCCGATAAGGACGGCGTGCGCATCGCGGAACTGGACGAGATGACTTACCGCCGTCTGTTGTGGGAACATACACCGCTTACGGACTTCTGGCGCGTGGGCCGTGGAATTGCCGCACGGCTGGCGGCCTACGGCATCCTGACAATGGGCGACATCGCCCGCTGTTCCATTGAGCGTGAGGACTTGCTGTATAAGCTGTTCGGGGTCAATGCGGAACTGCTGATAGACCATGCCTGGGGATGGGAACCTGTGACTATGGACTTGATAAAGGCATACCGTCCGGAAATAAACTCAGTCAGCAGCGGACAGGTGCTCCAGTCGCCCTATACGGCAGTCAAGGCACGGAATGTGGTACTGGAAATGGCGGACAGTCTCTCTCTGGACCTGGTTGACAAGAGACTGGTGACCGACCAGCTTGTGCTGACCATCGGTTACGACACTGAATCGCTGACGGACAGGAATATCAGGGAAAAGTATCAGGGCAAAGTGGCGACCGACCGCTATGGCAGACAAGTCCCGGTTCATGCACACGGAACAGTAAACATGGAGCGTCCGACCTCTTCCGAAACAATCCTCATGGAGAAGTCCGGCGGACTGTTCGACCGCATCGTAAACCCCGACCTGCTGGTACGCCGCATCACCCTGTCGGCAAACCATCTTATGCACGAGGCGGATATACAGCCAGACAATAAAGCGGTGCAGCTCGACCTTTTCACCGACTACGAAAAGCAGGAAAAGGAACAGAAAGCTGAAGAAGAGATGCTGGCTAGGGAACGCCGCCGCCAGGAAGCCGTGCTGCAGATAAAGAAGAAGTTCGGCAAGAACGCCATCCTCAAAGGGTTGAACTATGCGGACGGAGCCACCCAGCGGGAACGCAACCAGCAGATAGGAGGACACCATGAGTAGATATGACGACATCATCCACCTGCCGCACCATGTCTCCAAGACCCGGAAGCCGATGCCGATGATAAACCGTGCCGCCCAGTTTGCGCCCTTCGCCGCTCTGACCGGCCATGACGAGGCGATAGCTGAGACCGCACGGCAGACCACACCGAGGCAGATACTGTCATCGGACGAACAGGAGATACTGTCCAGGCGTCTGACCTATGCCATTGGCCATATCGGTGAGCGTTCCAATCTTACATTCATCTATTTTATTCCTGACACGTTAAAAGACGGCGGCAGAAATATCACAATTACCGGAGTAATACGGAGGTACGATGAGTTGGAAAGAACTGTCATTTTAGAGACAAATGAAATCCTATTGATTGACAATATCTTATCAATCTCAGGAGGGATGATAGAAAAGCTACAACAAGAATAACGTGTTCTCTACAAATTATACTTACCATTGAAAATCAAAGATATATGAGTAAAACAACATTCAATTATAAATGTACCATTAAATTAAATTCATTATGAGAAAGGTTTTCGTGTTATTGGCAGTGTTACTTTTGACAGCACAGCTTGCATGTGCTAAAAAACTGTATGTAGAGATGGAATACAAGAAAAATTCCATAAAACTTGATGATGGCACAGACAGAAAGCCGCAAACTGTCAAGGGAACTGATGGCAAAGATTTGAAATTCAACTCCCTGATAGGGGCATTGAATTATATGTCTCTTCAAGGATGGGAATTAGTCGATACGAAATCTGTTACCACTGGGGGCGGATTTGTAGGCGCATATGGAGGAGCAAGCTCAACCAGCACAACAGTATATTACATTTTTTGCAAGGAAGTTCCTGACGAAGAATTAGAAGAAACCGTGGCGAACTCTTACAGGAAAGATTAAACCTATTCCTGCCATTGCAAGTTGAACCTATAATATAAATAGCTTATGATAATCCGCAAACGACCTATCATATCTTGGCTGCTCAATATTGACAACGTGGAAGATGAAGGAAAATTCGGCGTGCCCATGCTGAGCAACAAGCAACATTTTGGATATTTGGCCAATGGCCTGAAATTCCTATCTGATGTCCGCCAAACACAACCGGATTGGGGCTTACCCGAACTTCTCATGCCCTCTTTTGAGGTAGTCATGAAGAAAAGCGCAAAATCATTTTACGGCATTGACCATCAGCTTTTCCAAGAGTTCTACAAGGATAATGTCTGTGGCATACTCCTTTCCAGAGACTGCGGGACGATTGTTTATGGATTTGGAGAAGACACATTGCATGTGTGGCTGTTCAGGGAGGATGGCGGCATTAGCAACCTGTATATGTATTTTTACATAGAATCAACCAAGGACAATGTACGGCATATATACACGTGGCCGACATTGACGGCAGATGACCAGCTTTTTGCCGGGAATAAGGAGGAACGGGAACAAATTTATGAGAGGTTGGCTAACAAATTGATGGTATATCTTGCCGTTAAAAAATATGTAAAGGTAGAAACAATCATCGTACCCGTTGGAACAACCGCTAAATTGGATGATAAGATTTTGGGGTACAAAAGCAAAGAAAAGGTCAGGAATGAGAGCGGTCAGGAAGTAATTGTAATGGATTCGAGGTGGTTCCGCAAGATTGTGAATGACAATGAAATATTCGTCAGAGGATTTTTCCGCTTCCAAAATAAAAAGGATGAAAAAGGGGAATGGTACAAGGAATTGATTTTTGTGGACTCTTTTGTGCGGCACGGTTATCATCGCAATGCCCTGATAGAGGAGGAAAACAATAGTAAGGAGTAGAACGGCACAATTCTTACCTCAAAGGAATACATTACCCCGACCCACACCTCACGGCGCAGGTCGGGGTCTGAACATTTCAAGGAATTATGCCGGTGTTTTCGCCTCCAAGAAACGGTAGGCGTTGGCATTTACAAGTCCTACAATCCGGTCGTGGTATTCCGTGTTGGAGTTGCACAGCCCACGGCTCTGTATGACCTTGCCCTGGCTCAACGAGAACTCCACGGTCTCGATGCGGTTGCCTTGGCGGTCGTGCGCCGACAGGATAACGCTGTCCGCCTTGGCGTAATACTCGCATTGGAACACGCAATGGTGAAGGCTGCTTCCCTCGGCTTGAAATGCTTCTATGGAGTCAAGCACGGATATTTCAATGTCGCTGTCGCTGATGACAATCCCGAAGTAACGGGACTTTTCCCTATAGAAGTCCGCCTCCCTCGCCTTGGCTCTCAACATCTGTTCCCTGTCTCTACGCTTTTCCACCGCCTTGTTCCTTTTACCCAGCCAATGGTCATGCGTGGCTTTAAGGTCTTTGGGACAAACATATATAGCGTTGTGGATGTCCTTTCCGCATTGCTCCAACAAACGGACGGTATCGCACCACATACCGTAGTCGGACGGGCGGTAATGACGCCGTGCGGCCACCTTGTACGACTGCCAACACTCGTCCAAATCCAGCGGACGGTTTACAAAATAAGCCACGGCCTGCAAGTCCCCGGACTTCATTATCGTCTCTATCCGGCTGTCCGTCAGCAACGCCTTCATCAGCCTTGCCGGATGGCAGCCATCGGGAAGCCTGCCTTTCAAGCCGTTGCGTCTCAGTTCGGGCAGCACCTTGTAACGTGGGTAAACGTATGTATCGGAAATCACCCAATGCACCTCGGACAAAAGCTTCAGGTCAATCCCTGTACACCAGTTAAAGCTGTCCACATACCAGCCCAATGTCCTCGCCCTTGATGTCACCGCCATCCTGCCATCGGCATTGAGCCACAGACGGCACACTTCCATGCAGGAGGTTTTCAACTTCGCTCCTTTCCGGCATACGGCTCTCAGCAGGAACACACGCTGCACCTGCATACCGTCCGCCACTTCAAGGGAAGAAAAGTATGCGGACTGCATTTCCTTGCGCTTCATCGTGTCCCTTACCTGCAAGCGGTGTCCGCAATGGGGACAGCATACCGTCTTGCCTTTCCCCTTATGGTCAAACTTCGCTCCGCAGTCGCCGCACGTGCAGTTATGGCCGGACGTGCGGAATGCGATATGTACAATGACATTCCTTACAGCCCATTCAACGGCTTTGGGACTGAGGGCGGTCAGCTTCACGTTGGAAGCCGCCACCGCCTTTTCAAATCTGTTCCTCGGTTTCATGGCTCAAAAGTTGTCAAAGAATGATAATGTCGGTTGGCTGTCAGTCTGCGGCTTGTGTGCTTTCGGCCTTGCATTGCGTGCCTGTATCTTGCGCAGCTCCTCGTCCTGATAGCGTTTGAGCGCGAGTGCCCTCTGTTCCGCCTTTTCTTCTTCCGTCAGTTCGATATGATGGTTGACCACCACGTTACAGGACAGCGGCTTGCCGATTTCAAGTTCCGGCTCGTCTATGACGTGTACCGCCATTGAATATATCTCGCTGTCCGAGAAACCACAGCAGCCGGAGTTCTTTACTTCATTAAGAATGAATGTTATCACATCGTCCATGGTGCGTGCCGTGGTTTCATACTTGGCACGGAAAAGTTCATCTTCCTTTGCCCTCTGGTCAAGATAACCCTTGATAATCTCCTTGAAATGTTCTGTTCCTTTCATATGTCCTTGTTTTTACGTTGATAAAATCCATACGGTTAAATCGGCAGTCCTGCCAGCAGTTCCAAAAATGGTATGGTATTGATGTCCCTGTCGAAGCGCACCTGCCAGTCCGGCCTTGCCAGTAAGGAGGGCATGAACTTCTTTACCACAAACCGTCCGTTGTCGTTTGAATAACAATCTATTATAGCGAAGTTCACCCCGTCCTTGCGGATGTGGGCGAAGAAGGGCGGCATACTGCAGAAGCACTTGCGGATGCTCTCCCTGTCCCACAACAGGGTAAGCTCGTAGATACTGCCTTTGTAGCTTGCACTTTCCTTTCTGTCAATGAGTTTTATTTCCATAATGCCTGAATTTTTGAAGTCCTAATCTTTTTCCCTTTTGTTTGAAGCCTTGCGGCTTCCGCTCCGGGAAGTTTTTACGATACGGCATGACGAAAGGAGCAAGGGGCAAAAGGCGGACGTGGCAAGTGAAAAGAGGCCGGAATACCCGATTTGGCACAAATCGCGGAAGGCTGCCGGACGCTTTTCACGCAGGCAAGAGGAGCGTCGTTCGCCGCCGCCCCGGCCTTCCGTTGCTTTGTATCGGAAAACCGGACGGAGCGGAACGCCCACAGGTTCAAAAACAGAAAATCCCGATGCCATAACCGATGACACCAGGATTTCAAGATAAGATATTCAGGAACAAAGTTTATGAAGCCTACGGCAAGGGTATCTCAAACGACTTCACCACGCATTGCGCCTCCTTGTCCAGAATGAACCAGTATTCAGAATGATAGCCCTGTCCGTCCGCGTCCACGCCCTCGAAGTCAACCTTGACCTTCCAGCCGCTGAACGGCTTGCGTTCCTGCCTGGCTTCATCACCATCAGGCTTCAGCTCCCCCGTAACCATCAGAGAGCGGAGTGCCGTCATGGCATCCATCTGACGTTTCATCTGTCCGGACATCCCGTGACATTCTGAATCCGGATTATCAAAATCCGTATCCTCCATAAACCTGCGGCTGATTTTCATCATGGCCACAGAAAGAGCCATCTTCTCCTTCATGGTAACATACTCACGGCCAAATACAGAATCCGGTTTGCTGATGCCGACAATCTTTACTGATTCCGGATTGTCCACTGAAGCCATCAGTGCCTTTTTGGCCATATCCTGTGCCTTATTCTCGCTGTTGTCGGAACAGCCGGTTCCCATTCCGAGCAGAACTGCCACTGCAGGCAGTATCAGTAGTTTCTTTCCCTGTTTCATATCTTTACGATTTGAAGTTTGTCCGGAGCAAGACCGAGGCGCTTGCGATAAATGGAACCGTCCTCCCGGTACATCTCCAGTTCGGATGAAGTAATGTTCTTCTCACAAAGCTCTTTCGCCTCTTCCAGTGTCAGCTGATGGCCTCCTATATTCCTCCATATGGCGAATGAACACGGTGCTTCCTGATTGCTGTAGTTGGAGCAATTGAAAGCCCTTGTTCCCACACGTACCTCGCCGCCGCAGTGCGGACACCTGCCGATTACAGACTGCATATTGACTGCACCGTCATCAGCAAGTTCCAGCACTGTCGGGAAAGTCTTGCCATCCTTGGTGGAAAAGCCGTCCAGAAGGATACGGCGTTTCTCTAAAAATTCAGCAATCTCCCCGTCATTCATTTTCCGGTTGCCGATGATGGCATTGATGTTGAGCATACATGAAGGATGTTCACCTGTGTTGTTCTCGCAGCGATACCCCTTACAGGTCTTCACCACGTTGCCGCCGCAGAACGGACAGCGTCCTATAATCTTCTTTTCTGAATCCATATTCCTGATAAGTTACATTGTTTGAATTAATTGAATGAGAACCCCCGGTTCCAGTCCGCAACGATTCCTCCTATGATGTTCTTGCCGGACATCACGTTTGCCCAACCTTCCGGGTCAAGAGAGAACCAGAGGTCGTTCCATGAGAGTGTGCGTACCTGCCATGCCAGGATAAAGAGGTCGGTATTAACAGCCTCCAGTCTGGTCAGTACCTCGTTTGCTATGTAGTACCGCTCGGAAGAACTGAGCAGGTTTACCTTGTGCTTCTCCTTGCCTCCGTCAGAACCGCCTGTATCATAGCTTCCGGAAGTCACCAGCTGCTTCATGAACGGATAAAGCGCAGCCATCTGGGTTGCGGCATCAGCCAGCTCGTCCGAGACGATTGCAGCAATGGCCGTTCCCTTCAGGTTACTGCCGACCGATTTGAGCAGCAGGCTGCAGTTCTGAGGTATCTCCGTGGCCACCAGTTCCCCGGCACGCTTAATCTGATAGAGATTCTGCATGGCACCCTGTGCATTGGAAAGATATTCCAGCATCTTGTTCTCCACACTGTGTACCCTGTCGAGAGCGACCGTTACGGCAGTCTCGGCAGCAATGATTTTCTCATGAGCCTTCTGACGTTTGTCATAGATATTCTTCAGAGTGGAAGTCTGTGCAAAGACAGCCCCCGTCAGAGTCGGGTCTGTCTGTTGTGCAAAAGTGTCTGTACCTTTCAGCAGAAAAACAGCAAGGGCAGCCACTACCGTTATTCTTATCTTGATTTTGTCCATATCATTCAGATTTTACGTCCTTTATTCCTTTGTTCGCTCAGATTCTGTTCACGTTCCTCTTTGTGTGGTGAAATCATCGGCTCCATCGGCCTGTTCAGCAGACAGTCGTTCCAGTCCTTGAAAGCCTTCGGCGGAAGCCACTGTCCCATACGGTACCGGATGTTCAGCTGCCTGGCAACCTGGGCCAGCAGGGGACGGTTCATGTCAGGGTCGAATACCTTTCCCTTCGCTTCAATCCGGATGCCGCCGTCAGTCCTGCTTATCTTCATCTGAATACCTTCCTGCAGAGCCATCATGCGCAGTCCGTATATCCTTCCGGCCAGGTCGTTGTCAAAACAGTCGAAGGCACGTGCATTGGGAAAGCGTTCCATAACTCCGGTTATCTGCCTGTCGGAAAATGTGCCGCCCAATGAAACCAGAGCCGCACTGTCCCCAATCTGTATCCGATTCATCTGGTAGAAGGCCATGGCATCAAAAGCTGATTCACAGAAAAACACGCTTCTTACATTGTCCGGACTGATACCCGAAGGAACAGCCACCCATGCCGAAGATGACGAATCCGTACCGGCAGCCTTTGACTTGTAGCCGCCATGTCCTCTGATTTCATACCCTCTGACTTCATTTCCCTTTCCGTCAGTATATGGGAATCCGATATTGTAGCCTTCAAACTTCCCGTTGTTCCTGTCCCTTATAAGGGAAATAAAGGGTGAAAGAACCGTAACTGTCGCTTTGGACAGTCCGCGCCGGAAGAACAGTCCCGGTATTTCACCTGTATCAACCGGCTTCACCTCATATCTGGAAGAGTCAAACACACTGCATGATTTTCCCGCCGATTTAACATACTCCCTGTCCTCCCTGTATTCCGGTTCCGGCATGTTGGCAAAGCGTGCCATGACCTTGGCTATCTTCTGCCATTCATCCTTTCCCGAAACGGTAAAGGAAGACAGATTCTCACGTATGAGTGTCACCACATCGCCCTTGGAACCGTCACGGCGGAAGAAGGTCTGTGCCGCCTTGTCGTTCGGATGGCTGACAATCAGCGTATCCCTTCTGTTACCGCCCTCACCGAGCACCAGCTCGATGTAACGTCCGACACCGGCCTTCCTGTCCAGACGGTATCCCAGAGCATATGCAATGTCATCAATCCCCACACGGGATTTCATTTCCCTGAAATTAACCTTGTAGTCACTCATGCTTTCCGATTTAAGATGTTATACAGAATTTCATATACCAAGTCCTGTACCGGCATTCCGGTTCCTGCCCATCATGGTAATCTCCGGTTCGTATGTCTTCCGTGCCGTCATGTTCAGAAAAGCCTCCTTGTCCTTCCAGTCCGTAAGCTGGAAGAATGTTTTGGCCGTTTCTCTGGAAACCTTCTTCAGCCCCAGTTCCACACCATCGTATGATGCACGGATGGCATAGTCTCCGGAACGGGTCTTGACGATGGCCGCATTCCTGAAAGGCATCTCCTCGTCCGCACTGACAGGAGTCAGCGTGTCATTCTTTGCCAGATAAGGCTGCTCGCCGAGTGCAAGACGCTGTTTGTCCACATGGTCAAGAATCAGGTCGGAAGCCTTGTTCACGTCAGCCATGACCGATACGATAAACTTCGGTTCCTGTTTCAGTACACCAATCCACGAGTCCAGATAGGCAGCTGAGTTATCCGTTATCCTGGAATCAAAGCCCATGGAATGGCTGATCATGGCAGCCGTAAGTTCCGCCACCAGCTCCTCCTTGGCATATTTCGGGTCACCGAACCTGCCACCCATCTCCCTGTTCAGACGCTCCGGTGTCATGGTGGAGTGAGTCATTTCATGCAGCATGGTAGAATAATACTCCATTCCGCCACGGTAGGTTTCTTCCGGAGAATCACCGATATTGAACTGCGCCTTCATGGGCAGCACCACAATATCCTTTGAGGGAGAATAATAGGCACCGTTCTCACGTTTGTCGGCACGTATCGGACAAAGCCACTGCTGCGTCTCCACCATACGGTCGAGTGCGGCATGGGTGTGCATACCTTCCGTATCCCTAAGTTCCGGAACCTTAAACTTGTCCATGAGTTTCTGCATCCTCTCCGGCTGTACTTCGGCCAGATTGGTCTGTGCCACATTGTATACCGGGAATGACTTGATGAAAGGAATGACATCCATATCCTTCTTCTCTTCCTTGCTCATTGCACGGTAATCCTCCGTGCTTATCCTCTTGCCGTGACTGTCCTTTATCATCATATCCCAGTACACCACCGGGAAGGCCTTTTCACCCTTCAGGACATGAGCCTTCAGGTTATGAGCCTGCTTGAAGGTCAGATATACAGGAAGCTGGTAGTTCATGGCTGCAGTATGCATCTGAAGGAAGAAGGAATTGGAACCGGAATAGTTGCGGCCACCCACATTCTGCGGCAGTCCGGCATAACCCGATGCACCTCCAATCCATCCCTGTTTCCATCCGGTATCCTTCATCTGCTGCATACGCTCAATCATCATTGCAGCGAAACGGTCTATGGCCACCTGTCCGCTGTTTCCCTGAGAGTCAGTTCCAGATGCCATAGCTGTCGTCATCCATTACCTGACGGTCCATCTGCTCGATGTCCGTCTGTTCCACATAGAACTCGGCCGATTCATCCGAAGGGTCCGTACCGTGTGACCGGCACCACTCCAGATAATCATCTGCATTCTCACTGTCCATAACAAAGCGGAGGAAACCTATCTTGCCCTCCTGCAGAAGCTCCACAAGCTCCTCATGATTCATTTTAGCTGACATATAACTTGTATTTTAGTTTTCTGATTATGTTACATTTTCATAGAAGCCGTTTTCTCCACCTTTGCGGTATTGGCGGCAAGCATACCGGTTATTTCCGTATTCAGATATTTGGCCGCAATCTGTTCCCTTGTGGCCGTCTTGGTCTTGAAAAGCGAATAGCCGTCATCGAAGGAGATTTCATGCCGGGAAGTCTGTCCCTTTTCTCCGAGGTCAACCGACACCTTCCATTTGTTGTCGTTCCTGTCCTTGGCCACACGCACACCCTTGGGGTCAACACCTTCAGGAAGCTGATACTTCTCGTATGCGGATTTCAGATGCAGACGTTCCCCGAAGTTCTTCTCAATAAGCTGGTTTGGAGTGGCCACCCTGTCGAAGTAGGCATTCAGGTCCTGGCGTGAAGCCACGGCAGACATGTTCGTGAACATAGAACTTGTATTTCCCAAAGTCAGGACGCTGCTCGTTTTTCTCCTTATAGACATTGAACTTGTTAACGGTTATGGAACCGTCCGGTCCTGCAATCTCCATTGGCATACGGAAGGCTTCCTCAGAAACCTTTGGCATCAGCTTTGTCGGATAGTAGCGTTCCATGAGTTGCGGTACAGTCATTTCCTTGTTCTGATAGGCAGCAAGGTCTGCTGCATCCATCTTCTGCGGCTTGAGCTGCTGTCCGTCAATCTTTGCGGTAAAGTACCATTCGGCAGGATTCGTGGTACTCTGGTAGGCATGGCCGTGAGTAACCTTCTCACCGTTGGCAGTCACCATCTGCGGCTCACGGGGCTTGCGTTCCTGGGCTGTCTCCGTTTTCTGTTCGTTCTTCTTTTCGGTCTTTACCTCATTATCCGTCCCGGTTTCAGCTTTAGTTTCGGCTTTGGTCTTCGACTTCTTTTCCCTTACAGGTTTTACATCAACAGTGTTCTCCACTGTTCTGTCAGGAGCTTCCTGCATACCCTGTTCCTTTTTCTTATTTCCCATATCTGTATTGTTTTGAATGGTTCTGTCATTAATTTCAGTTTTATCCTGTCCGGCCTTCTTCTTCAAAGGACTGTCCAAGGCATCACAGATTGCCACCCTGATTCCGGAACGTATCAGTCTGGGCAGATAAACGTCAAGTGCTGATTGAGGGAATGATGCAACCTTTACAGGTCTCTTGTAGTCAGGCAGCATCCTGTCTGTAATCTCGATGGCAATCACTGCGGCAGCCTTGACGGCATCCTGCTTATAGAGTTCATAGAAACTGTTCCGTCTGAACAGCAGCATGGCATCCGGATGCTTCTTCTTCAGTTCGTTGAACTGCCTGATGATACCGTTATCATTATCTGAATCTGTTTTTTTAGTCATAGGAATCAGTATTAGAGTTTAAGGCTGTTTGCTTTTGTTTCCTTTCGGGATGGAGAGAGTGAAATGGCACGTTCCACGGACTTTTTGTCCACCACCTTCTGATACTCCCAACGGTTCTTGTCAGTCATGACAAGGCCGAGGTATTCAGGATGAATCTCGTCATAGCGGAGCTTCTGCTGCCTTTCCCATTCCTTCATGTCACCCTTGATAAGCTTGAATCCCTGCTGCTCCTTCAGGTCAATGCCGACTGAAACCTTCTCACCGCCCACATTCAGCTCAACCGGTTTTCCCTCCCGTACCTGCTGCTTCTGCTGCATACCCAGTTCAATGTCGTTTACCTTCTCCATGTCCTTCAGACGCTGCTCCAGCTTGATGTCTGTAACACGTCTGTGAATGACGGATTTCGTTTCCGGATCAAGCTGGAGATACTGCTGAGTCTTTTCACCGTTTACGTTGACCGCCTTCTGTATTACCTCACCTCTGGCCAGGCGTTCAGCCTCCTGCTGAGTGAGATTGAGAACCTTGTTGCGTTCCCGGTCCAGTTCGGCACGTACCGGATAAGCTATAAGAGCCGGAGCACCGTTCTTGTCTGTAGTCATCTGTAGCTTCATCGGCATGGTAATGATGCTGCCGTTCCTTGCGTTGATGGATACCTGCATGATGGGAGTCACTTCACCTGCCATCAGCTTCTCCTTCACTTCCATGGGTAAGCTGTCCGCTTTTTCACGGTCGATACCCAGTATTGCCAGTTTCTCGTATGGCAATAAATCGGACTGATTTCTGTTGTGCATTTCCATATTACTGTAATTAAGCTGTTATATTTGCGGTTCTAACCGCCTGAATGCCACAAATGTATTTACGGCAATCCCCTGAAAAAGAAATGCGCAACACTATTCTGATTTCACTGCTTCTGATGCTACTGCCGGTAAGCGTATCGGCACAGTTCTATACGATAACCAGAGATTCGGAAATTCTGCCTACGGAAAGACGAAAAGAGTCTTATAACCGTGCAGCAAAGGATGTTACAGAAGGGAAAAAGAATGTAAAAGATACCCTGATTGTCGGGCCGGACAATCAGAAAAAATTGGAAAATATCAGCCGGAATAGTGACAGGAATGCATCCCTAAAAACAGAACTGCAAAAGAAAACAGATGATATTACTAAATCAGAAAATCATCTTCCTGAACTTACCATCCCCAACCTTTATAAAGAAATCATTAGAAACGGAATCCTATATCCCAAAATCGTATTGGCTCAGGCTATACTGGAAACCGGATGGTTCCGTTCATCGGTATGTCGAAATAAGCATAATCTTTTCGGACTTACCAATCCACGTACAGGGAAATACTATGAATTCAATCATTGGACGGAAAGTGTTCGGGCTTATTATACAAAAGTTCAATACAAATATAAAGGTGGTAACTATTTGCTTTGGCTTGATGAGATCGGTTATGCGGAAGATAAGGATTACATTACTACTCTTACAGATGTAATAATGATATTATAGATTAAAACTCAGCATTATCTATTTACTCTTGTTGAAAGTAAGGCAAAGTATAAAGTATACGGAGAAACCTTGTATTTTCAAATAGTTTTTGCTATTTTAGAGGGGAATATCATACATATGAGTAAATAAGCTATGCGTATAAAATTTTTTATTGTTGCGATATTACTTTCACTTATCGTCACCTTTGCAAAGGCTACAGGACAATCGGGTGATGTGATTCGTCTGGAAGGAGAAGAATGGGTTTTGATGGCAAAGCCGATAGGATACGACTCCCTGCTATGCAGGCGGATGGGAGATTTTCTTCCGGAAAATGTCAGTCGGTCCACTGGCAATTATAGCGGATATACCGCTTTCTGGGAGGTGCGTGACGGGTATCTTTGCCTGCAACGGGTAGAGGCGGATGTCTATGAAGAGGTCGGCAAGAAGAAATCTACACTGGTGTATGAGGTGAAGGACTTGCAGCCGATTTTTGCGGCCTATTGTCGGGCGGGGACGATTCAAGCCCGCTGGTTCAGTGGGGAACTTCGGGCCGGAAAAGGTGATTTGGTGAGATACGTGCATGACGGTTTCGACCGTAACATGGAAACGGAGCAGGTACTGACCGTCCGGAACGGTAAAGTGCTGGAAACGCAGACTTATCATAATTACCGGAGAGCCGGACTGAATCTGACAAAGGCATATGGGGAGATTGTGCGTCGGTTTCCTTGGGAGCGGTTTCCTGAATACCGTGGAGAACGGTTCCTTTTTTCGCTAAGTGATTTTCAGACGACGGAGGACGGTCACTTCGTAGACTGTGACGTACGTTTCATTTTTCTGCGTACTTCGCGAAAAATGATAAACGACGGAAATCACCCGCTGGCTCTTGCCCTCAAAGAAACACTGAAATCCATTTATCCATGGGAGGTGC
>ERZ780135.927-NODE-927-length-15776-cov-2.526302_pt1 | contig 15776 bp, 10 predicted proteins | sample MGYA00511946_ERZ780135 | MGnify/ENA primary metagenome ERZ780135 (study PRJEB29588, sample SAMEA2151034) | human gut metagenome | biome: human gut; feature: human-associated habitat; material: faeces | place: Denmark | collected 2008/2010 ... | reverse complement strand
TCGGAGATAGAAAGCGAATGGCTTGAAACGGAAGCAAAAATGCAAACCATGAAGCGACTGATTAATTCAACTGACAATTGAGAATTCATAAATCATAAATAATATAACCCATGATAGCAAAAAAACTGACTGACCTCATAGGCAATACACCGTTGTTGGAGTTCTCAAACTTCAACGCAAGTAAAGGGCTGAAAGCGAAAGTAATCGGAAAGCTGGAATATTTCAACCCGGCAGGTAGCGTAAAAGACCGCATTGCATTGGCAATGATCGAAGATGCGGAAGAAAAGGGCTTGCTGAAACCGGGAGCAACAATCATAGAGCCGACCAGCGGGAACACCGGCGTAGGACTGGCTTTCGTCTCGGCCGCCAAAGGTTATAAATTGGTACTGACAATGCCCGAAACCATGAGCCTGGAACGTCGTAACCTACTGAAAGCATTAGGAGCCAACCTGATCCTCACTCCCGGAACGGAAGGGATGAAAGGTGCCATCGCCAAAGCGGAAGCATTGCGTGATGAAACACCCGGCTCCATTATCCTGCAACAGTTTGAAAACCCGGCAAACCCTGCCCGGCATGCTAAAACAACCGCACAGGAAATCTGGCGCGATACGGACGGCAAAGTCGATATCTTCGTCGCAGGAGTCGGAACGGGCGGTACGGTAAGCGGCGTTGGCAAAGGACTGAAAGCGCACAATCCGGATGTCAAAATCGTCGCTGTAGAACCAACCGACTCGGCTGTGCTCTCAGGCGGTAAACCCGGACCGCACAAGATACAGGGGATCGGCGCGGGCTTTATCCCTAAAACCTACGACAGCTCGGTGGTCGATGAAATCATCCAGGTAGAAGGAGACGACGCCATCCGCACATCACGCGAACTGGCACAAAAGGAAGGCCTGTTGGTCGGCATTTCTTCCGGAGCAGCCGTATATGCCGCAGTGAAGAATACTGCTTACTGCGAAGGACTTTGGAAGGAAATCAATGCTTTCACCGAAGAACTGACTACTACTATACAGATAGAAGACATCAAACATCAGCCTGTCATAGCTGCCACCCGCGAAGCCTACAAACGTTGTGGTAAAGATCCCGGACGTTACCGTCCGTCAGCGGAAGCTTTGCGTCGTCGCCTGATGCGCGGAATTCCTCTGTACCAGATTGATACTCTGGTAGATCTCATCAACTTAGTTTCTCTTCGGACGGGACATTCTATCGGTGGTTTTGACGCGGATAAAATACAAGGCGCATATCTTGAATTGGGTATCGGCAAAGCAGGGGAACCGTTTGAAGGTATCGGAAAGGGTGTGTTGAATATCGAAGGATTGCCCGTTTATCGTGATGCGTCGGGTGGTATCGGTACGCCTACCAGTGATAACGAACGGACTAAAATGAATCTCGGTACTACCCATATTTTAGCAATCGTCAATGGTTATAATGGAAAAAAAGGCCTGAAAGAAGCTGCTGAGATGATTCAGTCATTGCTGAACGAATATGCAGAATCAGATAGCAGCGAACTTATCTTTTTTGAATAATCAGGGGAGTATTCTGATTGAAAACGAAAAAATACATGAAAGACATTCTCATACTATTATTCGTCTTATTCTTTCCGATGATTGTGAACGCACAAGACAAATCCTCTTTTTCTTTCAGGGAGGTAAACCATATCCGTGTGGCTACTCCCGGATTGTTTGCTAAAGGTAATCATATATACCTGCATTTGGACTCGTTGAAGGAGCATGAATATGCTTTCCCTCTGCCGGGTGGTAAGGTCATTTCTGCTTATGGTACTCGTGGGGGACATTCAGGGGCAGATATCAAGACTTGTGCTAATGATACGATTCGTGCTGCTTTTGACGGGGTGGTACGGATGTCGAAACCTTATTATGCATACGGAAATTTGGTAGTAATCCGTCATGCGAACGGGCTGGAAACCATTTATAGCCATAACTGTAAGAATCTGGTTCGGAGTGGTGAGGTCGTAAAAGCCGGGCAACCTATCGGTCTGACCGGTCGTACCGGTCGTGCTACCACCGAACACGTGCATTTTGAAACCCGTATCAACGGACAACACTTTAATCCGAATCTGATCTTTGACCTGAAAGAAAGGAAATTGCGGAAGGAATGTATTAAATGTAGCAAGAACGGAAGTGGAATAATTGTGAAGTCGCAGGCCGGCAATAACCGTATTGCTCAAAATAAGAAATAAAAGAATGGTAGCCGACCTATTTCAATTAAGTAAGTCCATTACTCCCAGGAGGGCGATCAGGTATTCCAGCCGAGATTTAATGTGCCGGATAGCTCTGGCTATATGAACCTCTACTGTTCGCTCGCTGATATTCAGCAATTCGGCAATCTCTTTATGACTTAGGTTTTCTTTTCTGCTCAAAATAAATATCTCCTGTTGCTTCGGTGGAAGTTCTTCAATAATCTTGTCAATATAATTGTTTAATTCTTTAGCCTGCAATTCTTCTTCTATATTGTAGGAATCAATGTTCGACTGCTCGTAAGCACTTAAAACAGACAGTTTATAGAAGTTTTCATTAAATGTTTTTTTCTGGCGGTTAAAGATAAGATTCCGGGTGACGATAAATAAAAATCCTCTGAAGTTCTCATCTTCTCTTAGAAAAGAACGCGCTTCCCATAGCTTGACAAACACTTCCTGTACTACTTCTTTAATATCTTCAGATGAATTGATATATAGTTTACTAAAATTATATACTTGTCCGCCATATACTTTATACAAGTACTCAAAAGCTTCGTGGCTGTCTGATTTTAGTAATACTATTGCTTCTTGGTCATTCATCTTATGATTTAATGAGGATTTCAAAGAGCGAAGATATGAAGAATAATTCAAAAACACATCTTTTCGAAAAAAAAATAATAAAATGCAGATTTGAGTAAGGGGTAGAAATGGGTTAGATGTATTTAATATATAATGCATGAATCCCGAATTGGCGTAAAGTTAAGGAAAATGAAAGAGCCAGTTTGAGTATATTGTATTATAAACTAGAGAATTTATTGATTTTGCAAAATCTATGTGTATGAAAAACTTTGTTTAATTTTAAATTGTAATCATGAAAGAAAGTATGTGTAGTCGATGGCATTTGAGGCTTATCGTGTTATTAATCTTATTTTTCCCTTTGACGTTGAGTGCTGCGCAAGGGAGAGTGACAGTAAAAGGACAGTCGATAACTTTGAGACAAGCCATTAAGATTATCGAATCCAGTTCTAATTTTAAGTTTTTCTTCAATCCGAGTGACCTTGATGCATTACCGGGTAAAAATCTGGATTGTGAAGGAGAAATCTCGGATGTGTTGAAAGAAGTATTTGCCGGAAGTGGTATCAGTTATGTAATTATGGGAGATGATATCATCTTGAAATTGGAAAAGAAGGCAGCAAGCACACAGCAGAAAAAAGTAGAGATTGTAGGAGGTGTAGTAGATGCGAGGTCCGGAGAATCGGTGGTAGGAGCAACTGTACGGGTAAAAGACGTGAACAGCGGAGTGATTACCGATATGGACGGAAAGTTTACGATTAAGGCCACTCCCGGAGATGTGCTGGTCATTTCATATATCGGATATGAAACCAAGGAAGTGAAAGTGGTCAACGGCAAGGTACTTCTTGTAGAACTTGTGGAAGATGCAAAGCAGTTGGAAGAAGTGGTGGTCACTGCTTATGGCAGCGGACAAAAAAAGGCTAGTATGGTAGGTTCCGTACAGGCAATCCGCCCGGCGGAACTGCAGGTTCCTTCGGCTTCTCTTTCCAATTCTTTTGCCGGACGATTGGCTGGTGTTATTGCTGTTCAGCGTACCGGACAACCGGGAGCGGATGGATCGGATTTTTATATTCGCGGTATTTCTACAATGAACGGAGCAACCAATCCGCTGATTATATTGGACGGAGTGGAAATATCCTCCGGTGATTTGGATAATCTTGACCCGGAAATCATTGACGGCTTCTCTATTTTGAAAGACGCTACTGCTACGGCAATGTACGGTACCCGTGGGGCTAATGGCGTTATGATTATTACCACTAAATCCGGTCGTAATATTGATAAGCCGATTATCAATTTCCGTGTGGAAGGACAGATCACAAGTCCGACAAGTAAGCCGAAGTTTGTCGACGGAGCCACTTACATGGATTTGTTCAATGAATCTTTGTTGAACGGCGGCTCTACCGAATCTCCCTATTCGGCAGAAGAAATTGCCGGAACGCGTGCTGGATTAAATCCGTATGCTTATCCGAATGTCAACTGGTATGACGAGCTTTTTAAGAATCAGGCATTTAACCAGAATTTCAATGTTAATATCCGGGGAGGCGGCAAACGAGTGGATTATTTCTCAAGTGTCACGGTCAATCACGAGACAGGTATGATTAAGAATCGTTCCAAAGACTTTTTCTCCTATAATAATAACATTAATGTGATGCGTTATTCATTTCAGAATAACATTAATGCATATTTGGGTAAGGATTCACGTCTTTCTTTGCGTTTGAATGTGCAGCTGAGAAAAACGAAGCAACCCAACATCAGTATGAACGATCTGTTTGCGGGAGCTATCAATACAAGTCCGGTGGAAGCTCCAGTCTATTTCCCTGACGACGGTGTTACTACACATATCAAGTGGGGTGTGAATGACCGCTTGAAACCGGGACAGCAACAGAATCCGGTGGCACAGCTTGCATCCGGCTATCAGGATAATTTCCGGAGCACGGTAGTGGCGGCATTGGAGTTTGAGCAGAAACTGAATTTTATTACCGAGGGACTTAGATTTAAGGCATTGGCCTCTTTCAAGAACTGGTCAAGTACTACTAACAGTGCTTCCGCAGGTTGGAACAAATACCATTTACAGGATTTCTCGGTAGATGATAATGGAGTGTATTCTTTTGTCACCAGACTTCAGAATGAAAGCGGTGGAGAAGTATCTACGGACTTGAAACCGGGTGTTGCCAACTCGGGCGACTGTCGATTCTATTTCCAGGCTATCATGGACTACAACCGTACATTTGGAAAGCATGATGTGAATGCCATGTTTATCTATAATCAGGATGAACTGGTGACTCAATTATTCAGTGGCGACTTGATTGCTGCACTTCCCAAACGTAAACAAGGTGTTGCTGCCCGTCTTTCGTATGCTTACGACGGGAAATATCTGGCGGAAGTGAATATGGGTTACAATGGTTCCGAGAATTTTGCCAAAGGACACCGTTGGGGATTCTTCCCTTCTATTGCAGTGGGATATAACATCAGTGAGGAAGCGTTCTTTGAACCTTTGAAGAATGTTTTCTCTAACATGAAGATTCGTGCTTCGTGGGGGCTTGTTGGTAATGACAATATTGGTGGGGCACGTTTTGTGTATATGCCGACAATCAACCTGACAGGTACCGGATATACTACCGGGCTGGACGGTGATATAACTTATAAAGGTCCTGTATATTCCCGTTATGGTAATCCGGAGGTTACTTGGGAAGTGGGTAAGAAAGTCAATGTAGGTTTGGATTTGCAGTTGTTTAACTCATTGAACCTGACAATGGACTATTTCCACGAAACCCGTACTGATATATTTCAGGAGAGAGGTACGATTCCTCAATATCTGGGAACAGCAGGAACAAAGGTGTTCGGAAACTTGGCAGCCATGAAGAATCAAGGCTTCGACTTTGCGGCAGATTTCAATAAGAAAATAGGTAAGGACTGGTTTATCAGTTTCAAAGGGACATTTACGTATGCTCATAATGAGATTACAAAATACGATGAATCTCCGAAATATGCTTTCCAGTCAAAAGTAGGGCAGAGTGCAAATATTCCTAGTATTATGATTTCCGACGGTCTTTTCAAAGATCCGGATGATGTGAAAAACTCTAACCAGCAGATCGGAGGAAATCTTAGTGCCGGTGATATCAAGTATGTGAATATCTCCAAACTTTATGGTTATGATGATGATATCGTGGATATTTCTGACTGGGTATGGGCGAAGAATCCTACCGTTCCGGAGATTGTATATGGTTTCGGCCCTTCTATACGCTGGAAGAATCTTGATTTCTCTTTCTTCTTCCAGGGAGTTGCAAAGGTTTCATTGGTTATGAGTGATTTTCATCCGTTCGGAGACAACAGTTTGCGTAATGTCCTGACTTGGATTGCTGACGATCGCTGGTCTCCCGACAATCAGAATATCAACGCCACTTATCCTCGTCTGACCAGGGACACGAGTGTAAACAACACTCAACGCTCTGACTATTGGCTGCGCAACGCTGCATTTATCAAGTTGAAGAACGCAGAAATAGGTTATACATACAAGAATATGCGTTTCTATGTCAGTGGCATGAACCTGGCGACTTTCTCGCCATTCAAGCACTGGGACCCGGAACAAGGAGGAGGTAATGGTTTGAAATATCCTACGCAACGTGTTTTCAACTTTGGTTTTCAGATGACTATTAATAATAACCGCTAATTTGAATAAAATGAAAAAGATATATAATATTTTGTTATCGTTCGTATTTGCCGGCTGTCTCTTGGGCTCATGTGATTATCTGGATATTGTGCCGAATGAAACAGCCAATGAAGAAGATGCATTTGCTTCGGAACAAGCTGCATTGAACTATCTGTATTCCTGTTATTCCTTTATGCCTGCTTATCAGAACTCGCATACTTTTATCGGATATGCAGGAGATGAAATAGTAAGCTGTTTCAACGGAGAACCTATTAAACTATATTTTCAGGGAGGATATACTTCAGGAAATATCGGCAATGTGGATGCGACATACAGTAATATGTATAAAGGTATACGGCAATGTTATCTGTTGAAGAAGAATATTGCGTCCGTTCCGGGATTGAGTGATGATAAGATTAATGATTTCGCCAATCAGGCGGATTTTCTGATTGCTTATTATCATTCGGTATTGATGCAGCATTATGGTCCTATCATCTTGGTAAAAGAATTACCGGATATGAATACACCTTATGACAAGATGGCAGCCCGTTCTCCTTATGACGAATGTGTGGACTGGGTATCAGAACAATTCAGAATCGTATCGGAGAAATTGCCTACGGAACGTATGGGATCTTCTTACGGACTGGCAACTAGTGTAGCTGCCAAAGCGCTGAGGGCCCGATTGTTGCTTTATGCTGCTTCTCCTCTATTCAATGGAAACTCGGAATATTACAGTGACTTTGCCAACAATGACGGCACCTTATTGATGTCTCAAACATATAGTAAAGAGAAATATAAAGTAGCTGCCGATGCAGCTTTGGAAGCAATAAACTTTGCAGAAGATCACGGATACAGATTATATTACGTTGGCGATGATGCCATTGGTACAGCCACCTATCCGTATCCGAAAGATCCTATCCAAAGACAGCTGCGTCTTACATACCTGGACAAGAACGGAACTAAGGAGGTACTTTGGGCAAATACCCGCTTGGAAGAAATGTATAGCATACAGAATAAATCCATTCCTTATCTTTCTTTTGGAGGAGGATATGGTCCGTCTCTGACAATGGTAGAACGATTCTATACCGAAAATGGTCTTCCGATTGACCAAGACCCGACGTATGACTATGAAAATCGTTTTCAGACTACTATTCTGGATGATGATACACGCGGAGAGGGAATAACTTTGAAATTGAACGATCATCGTGAGCCGCGTTTCTATGCCTGGATATCTTTCCATAATGGCTTTTACGAATGTCAGACGGAGAATGTAGTAGCCGACGGTACCAAAGGTATTACTTATCAGGATAAAATGGACCGTTCCGACCGTAAACAACGCAAAAGATGGTTGACACAGTACAAGAAGGAAGACAACAGCGGCAAAATGAACAGAGGAAATAACTACTCTCCAACCGGTTATCTGAATAAGAAAGGGGTTCATCCGGGATCGGCTGCCCGTAAGTCGGACAACGTGCCTTCCTTGAGATATCCGTTGCCTATCATTCGTTTAGGTGAGTTGTATCTGGATTATGCAGAAGCTTGTGTCGGATATGGTGATGCTAGTTATGTGGCTGAAGGCATGAAGAAATTGAACGTAATCCGTGAGCGTGCCGGCATTGACCCTGTACTGACTGCCTGGGCGAAGGCAAAGGAGCCGTTGACAGATTATTCTTCCGTAGGCCCCGATGGTCGTTTGATGCAGATTGTACGTCAGGAACGTATGATTGAACTTTATATGGAGACTCATAATTTCTGGGATCTTCGTCGCTGGAAGTTGGGGGAAAAATACTTTGGTGTATATCCGAGAGGATTAAATGTGGAAGCTACCAAAGATGAGGACTTCTTCAAGGATACACAAATGACAAGTCACATTCGTGAATTCCGTACTCCGGCGAATTATTTGATGCCTATTCCGGTAGATCAGGTAAGTAATAACCCGCAAATGGTGCAGAATCCGGGCTATTAACGGTAAGATGAAGGCAGAATCTGTTTTGAAGTTTTTTGAAACAGATTCTGTTTCTATTATTTGCTAAGTGTCTTATTTTATGGATATTTATTTTTATCTTTGCTGCACGTTTTTCCATAAATTATGATACAGAAAATTAAAACTGTTCCTTTTCAGTAAGGGGAACTTAATTAATGAATGTATTTATTACATAACGAACTTAATTTTATAGTGATGAACAACAAACACTGCATTTTTTTGTCAGGGGTAGCCGCCTTGGTAACATTGTCCTCCTTTGCTCAGAGTAAAGGGGCGTCTGAGAAGCCTATGAATATTTTGTATATAATGAGTGACGACCACTCATTTCAGACTATCAGTGCCTACGATCACCGTTTTATAGAGACACCCAATATCGACCGTATCGGCAATGAAGGAGTTGTCTTTACCAATAGTTTTGTGGCAAACTCTATAAGCGGACCCAGCCGTGCGTGTATGTTGACGGGAAAACATAGCCATAAGAATGGTTTTATAGATAATGCGCACCGGTTTGACGGAAGCCAGCAGACCTTCCCTAAGCTGTTGCAGAAGGCAGGTTATCAGACTGCTATTGTTGGTAAATGGCATCTTACCTCTAATCCCACGGGATTCGATTATTGGAATATTCTGATTGGTCAGGGTGATTATTACAATCCTTATTTTATAGATAATGGTAAGAAAGTGCAGATAGAAGGGTATGCCACCAATATCACTACGGACTTGGCGCTGGAATGGCTGGAGAACAAACGGGAGAAAGAAAAACCGTTCTGTCTGTTGTTGCATCATAAAGCCCCGCACCGTACATGGATGCCCGACACTTGTGACTTGGGAGCGTTTGATAAGGTGAAGTTTCCATTGCCGGAAAATTTCTATGATAAATATGAAGGCCGTATAGCTGCTTCCGAACAGGAGATGAACATATTCAAGGATATGGACCTTGTCTATGACCTGAAAATGGCGGATAAAGAAAATGAGATTCATACAAAAACTGGATTGGAAGGTTATGGACGCGCTATGTATAAGCGTATGAATCCGCAACAAAAAGCTGCCTGGGATGCTTATTATGACCCTATTATCAAAGATTTTAAAGCCCGGAAACTGGAAGGCAAGGAACTGGCGGAGTGGAAGTATCAACGTTATATGCATGATTATTTGAGTGTGATTCGTTCGGTCGACCGCAATATCGGACGGGTGTTGAAGTATCTCGAAGAAAAAGGGCTTCTGGAAAATACATTGGTGGTTTATACTTCCGACCAGGGATTCTATATGGGAGAACACGGTTGGTTTGACAAACGCTTTATGTACGAGGAGTCATTCCGTACTCCGTTGTTAGCCCGTTTTCCTCATGGCAAGAAAGGAAAAGTGTCGCAAATGGTTCAGAATATAGACTATGCACCTACCTTTTTGGAACTGGCGGGAGTAGATATTCCGGAAGATATTCAGGGAGTATCTTTGTTGCCTTTGCTGAAAGGAGAACGTCCTAAGGACTGGCGTAAGTCCCTTTACTATCATTTCTATGAATATCCGGCGGAACATGCGGTGAAACGTCATTATGGTGTGCGTACCGAACGCTATAAGCTGATACATTTTTATAATGATATTGATGCGTGGGAGCTGTATGACCTGAAAAAAGATCCGCGTGAAATGCATAATTTGTTTGGGAAGCCCGGTTATGAAAAGATAACTGAAAAACTGAAAGGGGAATTGGTAAAGCTTCAGACTCAGTATGACGATCCTATTGAATCTCAATTAAAAAAATAAAGTATTATGAATGCCAAGGAATTTGTACAAATAGTAAAGAAGATGTTTTCTAAAGGACTGACTCCGGAGGAAAAAATAAAATTAGCGGATGAAGGACCGGTGTGCCGTTTATTACTAAGACAGTGGGATAAATTCTTTGGCACTTCTATTGAAAACAAAAAAATTGAGGAGGAGATATGGACCAACATTACGGATGTATGTTGGAATCACAAACCTGCAAAGAAAAAATTGTCAGGCTATAATCGGGGTTTTAGGATTCTGGCTGCCGTCGCTTGTCTTTTGCTGGTCGTAGGTACGTGGTATCTGATTACTTCAAGAGCTTCTTTAGAGACAATAGTCCTGGGACCGGCCGATACGCGTATGACGTATGTCCTTCCGGATAGTTCGGTGGTATGGCTCGCTGCGGGAAGTACGCTTTCATATCAGGACGATTTTTTGAAAGAGCGCAAAGTGGTCTTAGAGGGAGAAACGTCTTTTGAGGTGAAAAAGATGACAGGAGGCAGTCCTTTCAGGGTTTATTTCAAAGATGCGCTTGTGGAAGTCAAAGGGACGGAATTTAATATAAAGTCTGATGATGAAGTAGCGGAGGTGACTCTCTTTACCGGAAAAATAGATTTTCAGGTGACGGGGCAAGAGGCCATAGAGGTGAAGCCTGCTCAACGCATCACTTACTATATTGATTCAAAGACGATTGAAACCGAGACGTTGGATATTGAAGGATATGACTGGAGAAAAGAAGAGTATAACTTTACGGATAAGCCGCTTGGTGAACTGATAAACTTAATCAATAAGAAGTATCATACGAAAGTGTGTTTCGAGAATAAAAAGAATAGGGATAATCTGTTTACGGGAACTATTCGTAAAGATGAAGATTTAGCGAAGGTATTGCGGAAAATCTCTATCAGTTTTGGATTAAATACAAGGCAGGAGAAGGATACGATTATTCTTTATTGAGTATCCATAAAATAATACTGGTAAGAAAGCAGTTACATTTGTCATAACTGGATTATAAAAAGGCTGTCCCGGAATGAAACACGGGACAGCCTTTTCTGTATCAATATCCGTCCTATTGGCGGTAGACTTTCAGATTGGTAATCTGACTTTTGAAGTTACCTGTTTCCTGTAATGGGAAAACTAATGTACGAACGTAATTCATGGAATCTTTTCCACCATTATAAAAGCGTTTCTGTATATTTAGTTCTTCTACGATTTTTCCATTTATATGCAGGCGGGTGACGCGGTTGTCTCCGCTAATACCTACTGTTGCATGTTCGCCGGGCATGATACGGTAGTTGAAAGTGTTGAGATAGCCGTCGCGTGCAAAGCCCAACATTCCACTTATCGGATCAGATAAATAGAAAACGGCGTCAGGAGAACGGAACAGTTCTGTACCTTTTGCTTCATCAGCTCCTTTTATATCAAAAGATACCAGATAATTATACCCGATTTCCCGATAGGGAAGAGTACGGTTGGGGGTAACAGCTGCCTGTTCGTAAACCAGGCCGGGAGCTTTTCCGATTCTTCCGAGTTGATTCACACCCGGAGCTTCGCTTAGTAAATTGCGTTGTTCATTGAAACTGTCATAGGGAGTTGTGACTTGTTTGCCTGTCCACATTTTAACGGCTAGTGTCTGCAAGGCCGGGTAAACCCGGTGATGAATATCCTTATTGGAAATGCCGTTACCCACATGGTCGTTCCATACAGCAAACATTCCTCCTAAAATATTCGGGTCCTTTTCTTCAAACACGGCTTTGCCTATCTGTGCAGGAGTCCATTTCTCGTATAGTGATTTGGTATTCAGATAATCATAATAATATCCTGCCTGGGGGACTATGTAGACCAGTCCGTCCGGGATACTGATTAAATGGTATCCTTGCTTTATCATTTCTTTCGGGTCGGCATAACCGTTATACCATGCATTCATGATGACATTTTCCGATTTGACGGGAGTATCTCCTTTGGCGTGTGTCAGTGCACCCCATACGCAGGCTTGCTTGCCGAAGCTTTCTATATAACGGATATAGTGATCGGTGAAGGCGCGGAATTTCTCCACAACTTCCTTTTTGGCGTTTGAATATTCGTCGGTGCCCACATGGACTTTGTTGCCCCGGAATACAGGTTCTTCTCCTTCCAGATATTCTTTGAAAAGAGCGTCGAAGAAAGTATAAACCTCGGGATTAAATAAATCCAAATGATCCATGCCATATTCTTTACTTCCCAATTCCGGTTTATAATGACTGAAAGCCAAGGAGTGGGCGGGGATATCAATCTCCGGAATGATCTCTACATAGCTTTGTTCAGCCAATTTTTGCAGGTCGACGAATTCTTTTTTCGTATAATGTCCGTCCCGTGCCGTCAGTCCCGGATAAGTATCACATTCCAGGCGGAAGGCGGCATACGTTTTTGACCAGTCATGTTCGAAGTATTGTTTGAAGCCGTTATCGTTCAGGTGGATTTGCAAAGTGTTCATCTTGTAGTAAGACATAGTCTTTACATAATCCTGTAAGTATGAAAGCGGGATGAACTTACGGCCGCAGTCTATCATAAAGCCGCGAAGCGGATAGTCTGGGTAATCTCTCAGGGTTCCTTTCGGGAGCTGATGATTTTCTGACTGTTCGGCAATCTGAAGTAAGGTACGTGTACCCCAATATACACCGATATTTTCGGGGGCGGATAAAGCAACCCGGTCTGTGACGCGGATCGTATATCCTTCTTTTCCTAATTTCTTGTCGGCGCGGAGGGAAAAGATAAAGTCGCCGGCAGCTCCTTTCCCTTGCACTACTTCGAGCGAACGTCCGAACATTGTTTGATAGTCTTGGGCAAAGATTCGTGCGATGCGTTCAAGCTCCGGATTGTTGGCGGCATACACGATTTTTGTAGCCTCGGTGGGAACAAAAGTTCCGTCACTGCCTTTCCATTCTTTCAGTTCGGGGATAACAAAAGGTTTGGGATTTACGGAAGCATTGGCTCCGGTGGAAATAATAAGACATAAAGCTATTAGCCAGTAGAAACGATTGATATATTCCATGCTGTATTATATATAAAGTTAGTAAAGTATAAAACGTCATAAATGTAAGACAAATAATGGAATATACCACTACCAATTATGAATCTTTAAGTTCAAAGTTAAATGTAGTATGCAATCCGGTTCTCATTTTATTGGCTGATGAGTTGTTAATAGTTCCTTTTTAAGAACTTTTCAATATGTAATTGTTCTTTTTTATTCTAAAATCTATGTTATCTGTCTCCCGGAAATTTGTATAACTAGATTGATTTGTATTTCTTTGTATAATAATATACTAACCCCCCTTTTAATTACTTATGAAAAATAGAAAGATTTATTTAATGGGAGCCTGTTTGTTGTGTGGACTCACTTCAATTGCACAAAATGTAAGTTTACAGCCGCCCCCACAGCAACTCAATGAACAAGGTAAAACACTCAGTCTTCCTGCTATCTACCGGATAGAAGGTGAAAAAGAAGCAAACCCGCATGCGGTGAAAGCGTTGCAAGGTATCCTTACCGGCAAGCAAAGTACCAAGGAAGGAATCCGTATTTATATTGGTGAGAAGGGAGACAAAAGTGTACGTAAGTATAACAAGCTGATTCCCAAACATGAAGAAGGTTATTATCTGGCTGTCAATGATAAAGAAATCATATTGGCCGGCAATGATGAACGGGGCACTTATTATGCTATTCAGACATTCGCCCAATTGCTGAAAGAAGGAAAATTGCCGGAAGTGGAAATCAAAGATTATCCTTCTGTCCGTTATCGCGGTGTAGTGGAGGGCTTCTACGGAACTCCCTGGAGCCATCAGGCACGTCTTCGCCAACTGAAGTTTTATGGTGAGAATAAGATGAATACCTATATCTACGGTCCTAAAGACGATCCGTATCACAGCGCTCCCAACTGGCGTTTGCCTTATCCGGAAAAGGAAGCAGCCCAATTGCAGGAGCTTGTGAAAGTAGCCAATGAAAATGAAGTTGATTTTGTATGGGCTATTCACCCGGGACAGGATATCAAATGGAACCAGGAAGACCGTGATTTATTGCTCTCAAAATTTGAGAAGATGTATCAGCTCGGTGTCCGTTCCTTTGCGGTGTTCTTTGATGACATCTCGGGCGAAGGTACCAATCCTCAGAAGCAAGCTGAATTATTGAACTATATTGATGAGGCGTTTGTAAAGGCAAAGCCGGATGTAACTCCGCTTATCATGTGTCCTACGGAGTATAATAAAAGCTGGTCGAACCCCAAAGGCAATTATCTGACTACATTAGGTGAGAAACTGAATCCTTCTGTCCAGATTATGTGGACAGGTGATCGTGTGATTTCCGATATTACCCGCGACGGCATTTCCTGGATTAACGAACGCATTAAACGTCCCGCCTACATTTGGTGGAATTTTCCGGTATCCGATTATGTACGCGACCATTTACTGCTCGGACCTGTTTATGGCAACGACACCACAATAGCGAAGGAAATGTCCGGTTTTGTGACCAATCCTATGGAGCACGCCGAAGCCTCTAAGATTGCTATTTACAGTGTTGCAAGCTATGCATGGAATCCTACTAAATATGATACTTGGAAAACGTGGAAAGACGCTATCCGTACCATTCTTCCGGGGGCTGCGGACGAATTGGAATGTTTTGCCATGCACAATTCCGACTTAGGTCCCAACGGACATGGTTATCGCCGCGAAGAGTCTATGAATATTCAACCCGTTGCCAAACGTTTCCTTAGCAGTTATGTTGAGAGTGGAAAATATGAAAAAGTTGATTTTGACCTCTTGTGGGATACATTTGAACAGATGAAGGAAGCTGGCGATATCCTATTGGTGAATACAGAAAACGAGCCGTTGATTGTAGAAATAACTCCGTGGCTTCATCAATTCAATCTGCTGGCCGAAACCGGAGAAGAAGTACTGAAAATGGTCAAAAATGATTCGAAGTCTTTTTTCTTACGGAGATATAATCATGTGAAAGCTTTGCAGCAACGAATGTTTTATACCGACCAGAATTATAATCAGAATCCTTATCAACCGGGAGTGAAGACAGCCTCCAAAGTTATAAAGCCTTTGATTGACCAGATATTTGCGACTGCCGTAAAACGATATAATCAGAAGTATGGAGCCGATTTGGATGCCACAACAGATTATATGCCACATAAGCTTATCAGTAATGTGGAGCAAATAAAGAATTTGCCATTACAAATAAAGGCGAACCGCATACTTATCTCTCCGATGAACGAAGTCGTGAAATGGCCGGCAGGAAACTTCATAGAAATAGAATTGGATAATATCTATCCGGCAGAAAGTATAGATATTAATTTCGGAAAGAAGGAACCTTGTACATGGGGACGTTTTGAAATCTCCGCGGACGGTAAAGAATGGAAAACGATCGACTTGAAGCAGAAAGATGCCCGACTGACGGCCGGATTGCAAAAAGCCCCGGTGAAATTCGTTCGATTTACAAATGCGGGTAGTGATGAACAACAAGTATATTTACGCCAATTTGTGCTGTCGATAGAGAAAAAGTAGTCCTCGCCTACCAGAAGGGAAATGAGGTTCTTCTTCAAATTTGGTGGTAAACTTAATTAGGAAAATAATAATTTGATAGT
>ERZ780135.905-NODE-905-length-16144-cov-7.300267_pt1 | contig 16144 bp, 10 predicted proteins | sample MGYA00511946_ERZ780135 | MGnify/ENA primary metagenome ERZ780135 (study PRJEB29588, sample SAMEA2151034) | human gut metagenome | biome: human gut; feature: human-associated habitat; material: faeces | place: Denmark | collected 2008/2010 ... | reverse complement strand
GAGCGTCGTGTGCGTCTTTAGCTTCTTTTTCAGCTTCCTTGGCCGTATCAATCAGCAAGTCGAACCCTGCATTTTGTACAGCCTGCTTCATTGTTTCGGGCGAGCAGAGCGACGGATCATATTCTACGGTGGCAATAGCTGCCGCCAGATTCACGTTGGCCGAATGCATTCCTTCCTGACGGTTCAGTGTTTTGCTTACTCGCGCAGCGCAGGCGGCACAACTCATGCCCAGTACGGGAAATGTCTGTTTTACTATTTGTTGATTTGCCATTGTTCTTTTCTTTTGATTCTGATGCAAAGATACAGTGGCAGACCTTTATGTATGTTACAAAATTATGGATATGATTTATACGATTTGGTCCAGCCCTTTGCGGGGATGTGTTTTCTGCTTTTTAAATTCGCTGGGTGTAATTCCGGTAATGCTCTTGAACTGGCTGCTTAGGTGGGCTGCACTGGAGTAGTTCAACAGAGCTGCTATTTCGTTGAGCGACAGTTCATCGTATACGAGCAGCTCCTTTACACGTTCTATTTTTTGCAGGATGAAATATTTTTCGATGGTGATTCCGTTGGTTTCCGAAAATACTTTGCTCAGGGAGCTGTAGTCGTGGTGGAGCTTTTCGGAGAGATAATCCGATAAGTTCACCTTCAGTTCTCCGTTACAGTTGTGTACCAGCTGGATCATTTCTTGCTTGATCTGCTCTATCAACCTGTCGCGTTTGTCGTCTATCAGTTCAAATCCCACTGCTTCCAGTGCCTGACGGATACGCTCAAGATCAGCTTTCTCCGGAGTTTCCTGAATAAGGACTTTACCTAATTCGATGTGTAGGACAGTAAGACCTAACTTGCCGAGCAGGTCTTGTACAACCATAATGCAGCGGTTGCACACCATATTTTTAATATAGAGCGTTGTATTGTTCATGCGATTTTGAAATATTTCTGCAAAATAAAACGTTTCAATATGAATATATGCTGTTTTATTGAATTTTCTTTTGTTAAAAGAACCATAATGTTTCTTTTTTTGTTCTTATCTTATACTTTTGTCGATTAAATAAAAACAGAATAGAATATGAGAAAAATGCTTTGTCCGCAGTGCAAGATTACTGCCATGTATGTAAAGAATGAAGCAGGCGACCGCCGTCTGGTATACGTTGTTGAGGGAGGAGAGGTAATACCTAAGAATCCTGAAGAGTCGCTCGACGGATTCGATGTGAGCGAAGTATTCTGTCTGGGCTGTTCGTGGCACGGGAATCCGAAGAAACTGGTTCGCTATTGAAAACTTTAGTCGTTAAATAAATCGTGTTCTTGTAGTTTTGCAAAAAGAAACTAAAAGAACATTTTACTGTCAGTTTGATTGAATGATCAGGCTTTTTCTATCTATGGCTTTTGAGGATTTTCCGTAAATAGAGAGAAATGTTAATGATAAACTTGTATCTGTTTTAGATTTTTGCAAGCTAAATCCCCATAAAGGTTAAAAATAATCTTTCTGTTAAAGCTTGTGGAAGTAAAAATGACCTGTTGTTTCCTCAAAAAGATGCCGAGGTTTTTATAAAACGTCTCGTTGTTTTATCTAAAATCTCGGCATGTTTTATGTTGAAGCAGAAATCAGGCTAAAATTTTCTGTTTTTGCTTCTGGAATTTCTTTTATATGAAATAGATTGCTTGTGCCGTTATGCTATTAAAATGGGTAAGAATGCTTCTCTCTGTGATGTAATTGAACTTAGCTTTGTGAAGAATGTTTCTTAGTGAAAGAAATAACTGTCTATCTGGATTCCGGAGAAGCGGTGAGAATTTGATTTTTAGCAGCCGACTTGATCCTTCCCCGGATTTTGCGATAATGGAGAAATCAGCATGTCATTTTGACAAAAAGTAATTTTCAGTTGCATGGGTTTGGAAAGCAGCGTGCCGGAGTTTTTATTATGCGGCACGACTGGTCATTCTGTAATGATGGCTTCTTTTCCGTTCATGCTGACCTTCTTTTCGGCTACCAGTTCCGATAAGGCTCGTGCCAGCGAAGGACGTGCTACTCCCAGAATGAAGGCCACTTCCTGCTGGTTGTCTATGCGTTTATTGATTTTCAGGTAATTCAGCAGACGCGATTTCAGGCTTTGCAGGGCGAATTCATTCAATTTTTTGCTTAAGAAAAGACTCCGGTCGGAAATCATTCCGATAAAATTCTTCATGATGACAGGCTGGCTGTGCATGAATTCCAGAAAATAGTTCTTGTCGAGCACCAGCACCTCACAGCTTTCCAGCACTTCGATGTTTACCGGAAAACGGTTTTCCGATGCGAATATAAAGGCTGGAGCGAGCACTTCAGGGGCACTTATCCGGTCGATGGTGACTTGTTTTCCTTCCGCATTTTCCATTTGTGCCCGTACGTTTCCTGTACATAATATATAAAGCGAACGGCAGGGATCTCCCTGACGGGCAATGAAGTCGCCTTCTTTGTAGCGACGGACACTGTTAGGAGCTTCGGAAAGCAACTGTCGGGCTGCTGCTTCGGATATTCCCTGAAATAAGGGAAGCTGCAAAAGTTGTATAGCGTTCATTTAGTCTTCATTTAACGATTATTCAGAATGGCTGTAACATAGGTTACAGTTATTGCCGGCCGAAAGCGGCATCTTTGCACAAACTTAATAAAAAAATCACTAATGACCATCTGAATATGGAAGGAAATATGTTTTGCTATCAGTGTCAGGAGGCAGCCAAGGGTACCGGCTGTGTACTGAAAGGTGTGTGTGGAAAGAATAGTAGTACAGCACGTTATATGGACTTACTGCTCTTTACGGTAAGAGGCGTATCGGTGGCTGCCAGTGCTTTGCGTGAGCAGTCGGTAAAGGTGGCGGCAGAAGTCGATTCGTTTGTGACGGACGCTTTGTTTTCTACTATTACGAATGCCAATTTCGACGATGAAAGTATTTTGCGTCGGGTAGAGAAAGGAATCGCTTTGCGTGATGACCTGAAGGCTGAGGCTGCTGCACGGGGCATTACACTTCCCGAAGTAGACGAACTGGAGTGGAAAGGGGAAAAGGACTCGTTCGAGGAGAAAGCGGCTTCGGTCGGTGTGTTGCGTGAGGCAAATGAGGACTTGCGTTCGCTGAAAGAACTGCTTGTTTACGGTCTGAAAGGTATGGCGGCTTATCACGAACATGCCATGCGTCTGGGGTATAACAGCGAGGAAATTCATGCGTTCATGCAGGCGGCACTGGCAAAGATTGCTGTCGGCGGACTGACTGCCGATGAATGGGTGGCGCAGGTGATGCAAGCGGGAGAGATGGGTGTCAAGGTGATGGCACTGCTCGACGAGGCAAATACGACCCGTTACGGCAATCCGGAGATTACAAAGGTGAATATCGGGGTAGGAACGAATCCGGGTATTCTGATCAGCGGACACGACTTGCACGACATCGAGGACTTGCTGAAACAGACTGAAGGAACGGGAGTGGATGTATATACGCACAGCGAAATGCTTCCGGCACATTATTATCCTGCTTTCAAGAAGTACAAGCATTTTGTAGGCAACTACGGGAACGCGTGGTGGAAACAGCGTGAGGAGTTTACGGCGTTCAACGGTCCGATTGTGTTTACCACCAACTGTATTGTGCCGCCGCTCTCGAATGCTACGTATAAGGAGCGTATGTTTACCGGAAACTCGACCGGCTATCCGGGTTGCAAGCACATTGAAACGGGTGCCGACGGACATAAGGATTATTCGGAAGTGATTGCGCTTGCCAAGCAGTGCCAGCCGCCTGTGGAACTGGAAACCGGAGAGATTATCGGTGGATTTGCGCACAATCAGGTGCTTCAGCTTGCCGATAAGGTAGTGGAGGCCGTGAAGAGTGGAGCCATCCGACGTTTCGTGGTAATGGCTGGATGCGACGGTCGCATGAAGAGCCGCGATTATTATACTGATTTTGCCAAGGCATTGCCGCAGGATACGGTTATCCTGACTGCCGGATGTGCCAAATACAAATACAACAAGTTGCCTTTGGGAGATATAAACGGCATTCCTCGTGTACTCGATGCCGGTCAGTGCAACGACAGTTATTCGCTTGCCGTTATCGCCCTGAAGCTGAAAGAAGTCTTCCAGTTGAACGACATCAACGAACTGCCGATTACCTATAATATCGCGTGGTACGAACAGAAGGCGGTGATTGTACTGCTTGCCTTGCTGAGTCTGGGCGTGAAGAACATTCATCTGGGCCCTACACTGCCTGCATTCCTTTCTCCGAATGTGGCAAAAGTGCTGGTCGATACCTTCGGGATAGGAGGCATTACCACTGTCGACGAAGATTTGAAGAAATTCGGTTTGCTGGGATAAATTCTTTCTCCTTACTTTATTAAGTATCCGATATTTTACTTACCTTTGTTCATTAATTCGTCATAAAAATCGTACTATATGAGCAAAGCTATTATTAATTCTTACGAGGAATTTGAAAAAATGATCGGTCAGCAGATCGGAGTTTCCGACTGGCTGGAAGTTACACAGGAGCGCATCAACCAGTTTGCCGACGCTACACTGGATCATCAGTGGATTCATGTCGATGTAGAACGTGCGAAAGTGGAAAGCCCCTTCAAGAGCACAATCGTACACGGCTACCTGACGTTGTCACTGCTTCCGTATTTCTGGAATCAGATTATCGAAGTAAACAACCTGAAGATGATGGTAAACTACGGAATGGATAAGATGAGATTCGGTCAGGCTGTATTGTCGGGACAGAAAATCCGTATGGTTGCCGACCTGCATTCGTTGGTTAACTTGCGCGGAACAGCTAAGGCTGAGATTAAGTTTGCCATCGAAATTGAAGGACAGAAGAAGAAAGCACTCGAAGGTATCGCTACTTTCCTGTATTACTTCAACTGATAGACGGCATACTGGCTGTAGATATTTTGAATAGGATGATGAGATTCATTACAGGATAATCTGGTTTCTGTGGTGAATCTCATCGTTGTTTTATAGGTGTTTTGATTATGACAGAGGAACTTTGCCGGCAGTTGCGTGAGTGGGCGGAAGCCTATCATCGGGCGGATTTCATCGCGAATGATCCCGTACAATTCCCGCACCGTTATGTCCGGCAGGAAGATATTGAAATAATGGGACTGCTGACTGCTGTTCTGAGTTTCGGCAATCGCCGGATGATTCTCCGCAAGGTGGATGAACTAGACGCGCTGATGGGGCATGCTCCCTTGCAGTATGTGCTTTCCAAACGCTGGGAGAATGATTTCAGTCGGGAGAACCAACGGAGCTTTTACCGGATGGTTTCGTATGCGGCCTTCCGTACTTATTTCGAGAAGTTGTATGCGGTGTATGCGGAGAATCGTACGCTGGAGGATGCCTTGCTGGCTTTCTCGGGAAACCCGATGCAGAAGCTTTGCGCGTTTTTAGGGGTGTCCGACCGAAGTCCGCAAAAGAAACTCAATATGTTCCTGCGCTGGATGATTCGCCGCGATTCGGCTGTCGACTTCGGTATCTGGCGGCGGATGAGCCCTGCCGACCTGATTATTCCGCTCGATACGCATGTGTGCCGGGTGGCTTTCCTGCTGGGATTGATCAATAAACCTTCTTTTTCGTTGTCGGCTGCGCGGTGTATTACGCAGGCACTGGCGGAAGTCTTTCCCGGCGATCCGTGTCTGGGCGACTTCGCGCTTTTCGGTTATGGAGTGAATCATCCTGAATTAACAGATAACTTACCATGATAAAGATATTGGCTACAAGCGACTGGCATCTGGGGAATACCTTCCACGGCTTCGACCGTCAGGAGGAACATGCCGATTTTCTTCGGTGGCTGCTCGGTGTCGTCGAACAGAAAGCTCCTGATGCTTTGCTGGTGTCGGGCGATATATTCGATTCGAGTAATCCTTCGGCTGCCTCTCAGGAGTTGTATTACAGTTTTCTCGATACGCTGACTCAGCGTTTTCCACAGTTGCAGACGATTATCATTGCCGGAAACCACGACTCGGCTGCACGGCTTGAGGCGCCTCGTCTGATGCTGGAAAGGCATCGGGTCTATGTGCGCGGGCTGATACGCAGGCAGGAGGAAGATAACTTCTTGCCGGACGATTTGCTGTTGCCTGTCTGTTCGGCAGCACATCCGGAAGAACGTGCCTGGGTGCTTGCGGTGCCTTACTTGCGCGATGGGGACTTTACCCGTGGAATGAGTTACGGAGAGGGTGTAGGAGAGTTCCTGCGTCGGGCGATTGAGGCGGCGAATCTCCGGCGTGACCGGAACAAGGAGGCGCTGATTCTGATGGCTCATTTATATGCAACGGGGAGTGAAATTGCCGAAAACTCTTCGGAGCGTATCGTGATAGGGGGCTCGGAAATGGTGAGTCTGGATGAAATGGGTGAGAGCGTTACATTGGCTTTACTGGGACATTTGCATCGTAACCAGAAGGTGAATGGTCGTGAAAACTGGCTGTATCCGGGCAGTGCCCTGCCAATGTCGTTTGCAGAGAAGGGCTATCGTCACGGAGCTGTTTATTATGAGATAGAGGACGGTCGCCTGAATGGGGTGTCGGAGTTTCTCGACTATCCTTTACAGCATCCACTTATTTCTGTTCCGTCGAAACCGCTTCCGCTGGCCGAGGTGCTCGACTTGCTGCGTGCTTTGCCCGATAAAGATAAAATGAGCGAGGAAGAACCTGTTCCGTATTTGGAGGTGAATGTCTTGCTCGACGCTCCTGTGGCTGGTATCAACAAGCAGGTAGAGGATGCCCTTCAGTCGAAAAATGTACGCTTGTGCCGGACGGTCATCGCTTACCGGGTACAGCAGTCGGCAGACGGCGGGGAAGTGGCATTGGAATCGGTCGACGATTTGCTTACGCTCGACCCGATAGAGGTAATCAGAAAGAGTTATCAGAACAAGTTCCGCTGCGAGATGCGCGACGAGCTGGTGGAACTTGCCAAAAGGGCTGTAGAAGCGGCTCGCAGGGAAGGAGGCAATGAATGAAGTTGTTGAAAGTAATCATGTATAACCTGGCTTCGCTCGAGGGGGAACAGGTTATCGATTTTGAAAGTGAACCTTTACGGAGTGCCGATTTGTTTTCCATCGTAGGTGAAACGGGTAGCGGAAAGTCGACCATTCTGGATGCTGTCTGTCTGGCATTGTACGGGCTTGCTCCTCGTTTTTATGGGGCAGATAATTTCGATTATTACCATACCGAGCGTCCGAACAACGATCAGGTGCTCGATCCTGACGACCCGCGTAACATTCTTCGCAAGGGTACGAAGGAGTGTTTTGCCGAGGTAGTGTTTCTGGCACGCGACGGTTTCCGCTATCGTGCCCGCTGGTCGTGTTCCATAGCCCGTATCAATTATACGCGTCCGGAGCGCAGGCTGTACCGGATAACGGTGGACGAGGCGGGAAGAACCAGTGAGAAGGAAGTGGACATAACCGGAGGAGGACGTCCGAAGCGGGGGCATAAGAATATCAACAATGAGGGACTCGACCGCATTATCGGCTTGGATTATGCGCAGTTTACCCGTACGGTGATGCTGGCGCAGAACTCGTTTGCCAATTTTGTCAAGGCGGACGACAAGGATAAGGCTGTCTTGCTGGAAAAGCTGACCGGAACGGAGCTGTATACGGCTGTTGCGCGTAAGATTTATGAGTTTTATAAGGAGGCGGAAGCTGCCTATAATGAGGTCTTTAATCAGGTAAAGGCTTTTGCCGTACATCAGCTTTCGGATGAGAAACTGGCGGAGGTAGAAGCGCATAAGGAAGAATTGGATGCTCGTTTCCGCAGTTTGCAGACTGAACTTCAGAAACTGAAGGATCAGCAGAAATGGTATGCCGATTTGTGTGCGCTGGAGGCGGCGTTTGCCGATGAGGAAGCAAAATGGAAACAGGCTTCGGAAAAGGCACAGAGCTTGCAACCGATACGGGACGAACTGCGGCTGCTCGATGAGGTAGCTCCCATACGGGATGTGTATCAGACCTGCATGAATCTGCAACGTGAGCTGAAAGAGCTGACAGAGGAAGTCGGTCGGAAGCAATTGCAGTGCAGTGCATTGGAAAAGGAAGAAGCCGAAAAGCGGAAACTTTTGCTGGATGTAAAAGAAAAATACAATGTGGCTCGTGAGAAACAAGAGCAGATGCTTCCGTTGGTGACAGCAGCCCGTAAGCAGAAAGTGGAACTGGAGGCACAACAAGCTACCGTGACTCGTCTGAAGGAGGAGGAAAGTTCGCTGGCGAAAAAGAAAGAATTGCTGAAAAAGGAGCAGGCAGAAAATGCGGCTCAGATAGGGGAGTTACAGAAACGGCAGGCGGAAGCGGAACGGATATTGGCGCAGCTGATGCCGCATCGCGATATGCTGGAAAATAAGAATGCGGTTTCCGATAGGCTGGAATCGCTGGATAAAGCGGTGAAACGCTGGCAAAAGGAATCTGCCGACTGGAAGAAAAATTGTGTCGAGCTGGAAAATCAGCAGCAGGCATGCCGGGAAGAAGAGAATCGTTTGCAGAAATCGGATGAGGAACTGGTTCTGTGTCGGGAGAGTATCCGGCAGAAAACACAGGCACTGGCTGGTGTGGATGTAGAGGCGTTGCAACAGCGCATGGCGGACGTGACGAAATGTTATACCGACTTGGAGCGATTGAAAAAGTTGCAGGCGGCGGTAACGGAGCGACGAAAGAGTTTGTCGGCAAATCGGCTTGCATCTGAACAAATTACTAAGGAACTGGATGCCGCGATGCGTGAGGTGAAGGAACTGACAACGGAGCGTGAAGAGATAAATCGTCTGTTGCCCGGACTGGAGGAGGCGTGGCAACTGGCAAGCAGCCGGAGTGCCGAGCATATGCGTGCCGCGCTGAAACCGGGAGAACCTTGTCCGGTATGTGGTGCACGGGAGCATCCGTATGCCGAAGGTATAGCGGAAGTGTTGCAGCCTGTAAAGGAAGAAATTGCTCGTCGTCGCAAGCGGTTGACGGAAATAGAGGAACGGCTGGATGCTTCTCCCGGCGGATTGCGCCTGCTTTGTTCGGAACTGAACGGTAAGTTGTCGGCTTTGCATGAGGGAACTGGACGACTGAATGCGGAACTGACTGAGGCTGTTGGCGAATGGACGGCACTGGTTGTAGCTTATCCTGCCTTGCCTGTTGATGTGGTACAGGCAGATGCTTCTGTCTTGTCGGCTCTGTTGACGACGGAGATGGAACGGATTGTGGCACAGGGAAAGCAGGCACGTGCCGAACAGAATGCTTATCAGCAGGCACAAAATGAGCTGACTGCCATGCGTCGTACGTACGATGAGAAGCAGGCTCTGTGTTCACGTCAGCGGGAAGAACTGCATCGTCAGGCGGCGGAATTAAAGCAACGGCAGGGACAGAGTGAGCAGAAGCGTGCGGAATTGCAGCAGCTTGAACGTACGAACGGGGAACTGCGTGAGGCGTTGCGGCAGGATGTTTCGTTACCCGACTGGGAGCAGGCTTTTGAACAAGACTTTGAAGGGTTGCTTAACCGCTTGTCGGATATGTACGATAAGTATCGGGAGGCAACTCGTGTGCAGCAGGAATCGGTGGGCTTGTTGAATGAACGGAAGGTGGCTGCCGGGGCGTTGGAGAAACAGTTAGCTGAGTGTCAGGCAGCCGTAAAGAAGAACAAGGAAGAAATTGCTGGTGCCGTACAGATTTATGAAGCAAAGCAGAAATCGTATATGCAGGTCTTGGGCGGTGCTGATCCGGATGAAACGGAACGTAAGTTGAAGTTGCAGTTGGAAGAGGCGGAGAAACAAGTGCAGCTTGCTGATAAGGCTCATAATGAAGTTGTCGAATCGTATAGTCGGTTGTCGGGTTTCGTGAAAGCAGCGGAGGAGCAATATCGGAAGAAGCAGGTGGATGGCACGATTGCGCAAGCGGGTGTGGACGATTTCATTACACGTTACAATGAATCGGCGGAACATACGGATGTCCTTTCAAAAGAACGGTTGGATATGTGTTTCTCACCTTCGGTCGACTGGAGTGGCAAGCGTGAACAGATCCGGCAGGCGGATGAGAATGTGAAATGGTGTCAGGGACAAATGGAAGCACGCCGGAAGGTATTGGAAACTCATCGTGCCTTACAGGTTATCCCGCTGGAATTGTTGGGTGAGGAATGTCATCCTGCGGAAATGTTGCAGGAAAAAATGCAACAGGTACAGGCTTCTTCGGAGGAACTCGACAAAGAGCGTTTGCAGGTGGGCGGTATGCTGATGGCACATCGCCGAAGCATGGAACAGATGCAGTCGGTTGGCGAGGAGCTTGAACGCAGGCGGAAGGCATATCAGGACTGGAAGGAGTTGAATGATATTTTGGGAAATGCCAACGGCGATAAGTTCCGCGAAACGGCGCAATGCTTTACGCTGCGCTTCCTGATCCGGCAGGCCAACGAACAGCTTCGTCTGTTGAATCACCGGTATAGTCTGGAGCAGGTGAAGGATTCGTTGGGAATCCGTGTCATCGATCACGACCGGGCGGATGAGGTTCGTAACATCAGTTCGCTTTCGGGTGGAGAAACTTTCCTGATCAGTCTGGCGCTGGCACTGGGACTCTCGTCGCTTTCGTCGCGCAACATTCCGATGTGCAACTTGTTCGTGGACGAAGGTTTCGGTACACTCGACACCAACAGCCTGAACATGGTGATAGATGCCCTGTCGAGCTTGCAGTCGATGCAAGGAAAGAAAGTCGGAGTCATCAGCCACACGGCAGAAATGCGAGAACGTATCCGTACGCAGATTCGGGTTGTCAAGGTCGGTTCTGGAGGAAAGAGTACTATCGAAATAGTTTGAATTTCGGCTTCTCTGTAGTGGGACGAGGGCGGCAGCAGTCGATTTTTTGTACAAAAAAACAGAAAGTTTGTACAAATTTTCAGAAAACGTCTTGATGTTTTCCGGCGAATTTGCCGAGGCTTGTTTAAAGATTCTTTCTTGCGAGTGATGGAACATTGTTTATGACTTATGGAACTTCCTCTTCCCGTGAAAACGATTTATTTTTATCGGCAAAATAAAAATAGGTATTGTATGAGTCAATATGCTGAAATCAAATGCTTGGATATCTCTACTTTCGAGAAGGTTTCGTCTGCTCGCTATAAAGATGAAGGAATAGTTGTGTTAAGCGGTGAGGACGAACTGAAGTTGATCAGCGGGCCTGCCCGAGTTGATATATTTATTTTGTTTGTATGTACGGAGGGAAAGTTTCAGGTAAATGTCAATATGTCGACCATTGTTGTTTCAGAGGGGAATGTTCTGCTGTGCAAACCCAATGACTTGATTGATGAGAATGTATTTTTCCCCGGCTTTCAGGGGTATGTACTCTGTCTTTCCCCTCAGATAATCCGGGAATGTGTGCCGGGAGATGGCCTCTGGAAACAGGCTTTCCGGCATAGAGATAAATCTGTAATACAAGTCAGTCCGGAAACCTTTAAAGTTCTTGCGTTGTACGGCGATCTGCTTTGTCTCAAGACTCGTGCGGAGAGTCGTCGCTCACGTGGTAGAGAGGCTGTATTGTCTATTATCCGGAGTTTACAGTGTGAACTGCTGGATGAGTTGGATGAATGTTACGCTGTTGATGATGAACAACAGCGGCAGCGTGATGTCTTGTTTCGGAATTTTATCGATTTACTGATAGGAGGTAAGGTTAAGTCGCGTGCTGTTTCCTGGTACAGCGACCGGCTTTTTGTTACTTCCAAGCATCTTTCTACAATGTGTAAACTGGTCAGTGGACGAACTGCCGGCGACTGGATAAAGGAATATGTACTGATGGACATTCGTTTTCAGTTAAAATATTCCGACAAGTCGATTAAGGAAATTTCAGAGATGATGAATTTCCCTAATCTTTCGTTCTTTGCTAAATATGTACGTACTAATTTGGGAGATTCTCCTACCGAATTGCGTAAGAAATTGAGGGAACGGAAATAGTAATAACAGGGGTCGGATTGATAGGTATGTTCAGTAAATGTTTCTCAAATATGCTGATGTCTATTTTTAAAATTGGGGATTTTATTGTTTATTATGTTGCATGAAAAAAGTATATAGTAAGAACATTTTTGTATTCTGACCTGAATTTCGTCTTTTTTGATTAGTCTTTATTCTGTCAAGGTTTGCTTTTTATCTTCATTTGTATACTCTAATTTTGGAGTATTAATATTAAATCAGTAAAAAATAAACCATGAAACAACCTGTTGTATTATTTGCTTCCATGTGCCTTTGCGTATCAGGGGCGATGCAAGCTCAAAACTCTCAGCCTAATCCACCAAAAGCATATATCGTATCGGATGCGCATTTGGATACACAATGGAACTGGGATATTCAAACAACCATTCAAGAATATGTATGGAATACGTTGAATCAAAATTTATTTCTTCTTCGTAAGTATCCCGATTATGTTTTTAATTTTGAAGGTGCTGTAAAGTATTCTTGGATGAAAGAATATTTTCCTACTCGCTACGACGAGCTGAAGCAACGTATCAAGGAGGGACGTTGGCATGTAACCGGCAGTAGCTGGGATGCCTGTGATGTTCTTGTACCTTCAGCAGAATCGGTACTTCGTAATATCCTGTACGGACAAAATTATTATCGGACTGAGTTTGGAACGGAGGGAACAGATATTTTCTTACCCGATTGCTTTGGTTTCGGATGGACGCTTCCATCGTTGGCCCACCATTGCGGTCTGATAGGCTTTTCTTCACAGAAGTTAGGCTGGCGTAATCATCCTTTTTATGGTGACAAAAAATATCCGTTTACTATCGGATTGTGGAAAGGTATCGATGGCAGTCAGCTAATGTTTGCACATGGCTACGACTATGGTCATCGTTTTAAAGACGAAGATTTGTCAAAGAGTGAAGAATTAAAGGATTTATTAAAGGATAGTCCGCTGAACACCGTATATCGTTATTACGGAACAGGTGATATGGGTGGTTCTCCTACGATAACTTCCGTTCGTGCTGTTGAAAAAGGGGTAAAAGGAACAGGCGATATCAAAGTTGTCAGCGCTACCAGTGATCAACTTTATAAAGATTACGCCGGAAAACATGATCAGCTTCCTGTGTTCGATGGCGAATTGCTGATGGATGTACATGGTACAGGTTGCTATACTTCGCAGGCTGCTATGAAATGGTACAATCGTCAGAACGAATTATTGGGTGATGCTGCTGAGCGTGCGGCCGTAGCAGCGGAGTGGTTGAATCAGGGGGCATATCCTAAATCAGAGCTGGAAACTTCGTGGAAACGTTTCCTTTTCCATCAGTTTCATGATGATCTGACAGGTACCAGCATACCGCGTGCCTACGAGTTTTCATGGAATGATGAGTTGATTTCCTTGAAACAATTTTCGGATGTATTGACTTCCTCTGTTAATGAAGTTTCTCGTCTGCTGGATACAAATGTGAAAGGTACTCCTGTTGTACTGTATAATGCATTAGGGTTTGCTGTCAACGATCTTGCAGAAATGGAAGTTGAATTTGCAAAAGCTCCGAAAGGCATATCTGTCTATAATGCAGAAGGTAAAAAAGTCGCTTCTCAGTATTTGGGTTACAAAGACGGTAAAGCACATCTGTTGGTTGAGGCATCTGTTCCGGCCACAGGATATGCTGTTTACGATGTCCGTACTTCAGGTGAAGGTATTGTGGTAAAAAATAAACAGGTAAATACCTTGGAGAATTCCTGCTATAAGTTGACTTTTGATGCAAATGGTGATATTGTTTCTTTGCTGGATAAGCGTAATGGTAAAGAACTGGTTGCATCGGGAAAAGCTATTCGCTTGGCATTGTTTACGGAAAATGAATCTTATGAATGGCCTGCATGGGAAATTCTGAAAAAAACATTAGATCGTGAACCGGTTTCTATAACGGACGATGTGAAATTGACTTTAGTAGAAGACGGAGAGTTGCGTAAATCGCTTTGTATCGAGAAAAAGCATGGTGAATCGGTCTTCCGCCAGTACGTTCGTCTGTATGAAGGAACTCGTGCATCTCGTATTGATTTCTATAATGAAATCGACTGGAGATCGACAAATGCATTGCTGAAAGCTGAGTTTCCGCTTGCTGTTTCTAATCCGAATGCAACCTATGATTTGTCTTTGGGTAGTGTGCAGCGTGGCAACAATACTGTTACTGCATACGAAGTATACGGACATTATTGGGCAGATTTAACTGACCGTAAAGGTGATTATGGGGTCTCTATTATGAATAATGGAAAATATGGATGGGACAAACCTTCGGACAATACCCTGCGTTTAACTCTGCTCCATACTCCCAAAACGAATAAGGGATATACTTATCAGGATAGACAAGATTTCGGCTATCATACATTTACTTATAGTTTGCTTCCGCATCAGGGTGAGCTCAATAAGGCTGAGGTTGTATCGAAGGCAGAAGTTTTGAACCAGCGACTGAAGGCTTTCCAAACAGACAAGCATAAAGGTGAAATGGGACGTACTTTCTCTATGGTTTCATCGGATAATCCGAACGTGATTATCAAGGCGTTGAAGAAAGCAGTAGATTCTGATGAATATGTAGTACGTGTATACGATGTTGCCGGTCAGGGCATTCAGTCAGCTCGATTGACATTCGCCGGCAAACTTGCTTCCGTTGTCGAAACGGATGGAACCGAAAAGGAAATTGCGAAAGCTGATTTCAGTAATAATACTTTTGATGTGAAAGTCAATCCTTTCTCTCTGAAAACGTACAAAATCCGTTTAGCAGAATCAGGTGTATCGGCATATCAACCAAAATGTTTGTCGCTTGAACTTCCATATGATAAAAAGTGTGCTACTTATAATGAGTTCCGTAGTGAGGCCGATTTTGAGTCTGGTTATAGCTATGCAGCCGAATTGTTGCCGGATTCGATAACAATCGATCAGGTTACTTTCCGTCTGGGCGAGCCGGAAACTTACAACGGCTTGTCTTGTAAGAATGATACTATCGAAATTCCTGAGGGATATAATCGCTTATATTTCTTGGCAGCAGCTGCTTCATCAGACGACCAGTCCTTACAGATAGCTTGCGGTAAGCACGTTTCGGAATTTGTAGTACCTTCTTATACGGGATTTGTTGGTCAGTGGGGACATGAAGGACATACATCCGGTTATTTGAAGCCTGCTCAGATTGCTTATGTTGGTACTCACCGTCACGCTTCAAGTGGAGATTGCCCTTATGAGTTTACTTATATGTTCAAGTTTGGCATGGATATACCTAAAGACGTTCATTCTATTGTTTTGCCTAAGAACGAAAACGTTGTGATTTTTGCCGCTACGGCAGTTGCCGAAAATCATGTTTTTGTAAAACCGTTGACTAAGTTATTCCTTACAAATAATCGTGAAGAGGTGTCGGAATCTGTATTGGGTAAGAAAATGATTTCGGGCGAGAACCTTTTGAAAAATGCAAAATTGACAAAATGGTCGAATTTTGTCAATGAAGAGGAACGTCCACAGGCTGCCATCGATGGTGATTTGTCTACCAAATGGTGTGATATTGCGGGTTTACCAAGCTTCTTGGAATTTGATTTAGGCAAAGCTCAGCAACTGACCGGATGGAAAGTGGTGAATGCTGGTAAGGAGAATGGATCATTTATTACCAGTCAGTGTTTCTTGATGGGAAGAAACGCTGCTGATGAAGATTGGCAGACGATCGATTACTTCGACGGCAATCGCAGCAATGTTGTTTTACGTTCAATCTCTTCTGATAAAGCATATCGCTATCTTCGTATGGTTGTGACAAGGGGAACACAAACAGCTTCTTCACAAGATGTACGTATTTATGAAGTAGAGGTTTATTAATTATATAAAAATGAAAGAAGAATAGCCTGTCATATGAAATCAGGCTATTCTTTGTTTCTCTCTGCTTTGATGAATGTGTAAAGGTATCTTTGGTTAAGAATAACAGTATTACAGAAGTTTATCAATTAAATTTGGGGGATATTCTTCTTTGAATTTGCAGAAAAGTGGGAGGAAGGTACAGATAGAGTAATCCGGATTGCTGATCTCAAAAAATGGAAGAATGAATTGTTTCCGATAAATGATGTTTGTTGGGATTCTGAGGATATTTGGAAATGGCTTGAAGTATGCGCACCTATAGCCGAAGCTTTAAGTATGTTTCTGACTTTGGTTTTAGTAATACAATGAGGCCGTCTCAAAATGGATTGAGATGGCCTCTGTCGTTTCGTATCAGATTG
>ERZ780135.875-NODE-875-length-16544-cov-3.407787_pt1 | contig 16544 bp, 13 predicted proteins | sample MGYA00511946_ERZ780135 | MGnify/ENA primary metagenome ERZ780135 (study PRJEB29588, sample SAMEA2151034) | human gut metagenome | biome: human gut; feature: human-associated habitat; material: faeces | place: Denmark | collected 2008/2010 ... | reverse complement strand
AATATTTTCTTACTTACTTTCATAGTATCTTTATTTTAGGTAAATTTGAACGCATTTAACTAGATTAGGGGGAGATAGACAGGAAGTAAAGTAGCTAAACCCCAGCAATACACTTTTACTGTCATCTCCTCTTTCTTATCATTAAAATTCAAAGAATTTTATCGCATCCAAATCACCTTTTAGTTTTTCATACTCTTCCGTTGAAAAAGCTTTTATCGGTAACCGGCAACTGCCGCAATCAAGACCTATAAGTTTCATGATAGCTTTACCACCACGTACGCCGCCACCATATTTAATAATCACTTCCACTGTACGTATCGATTTCATCTGCCAGGCACGTGCTGTTTCCACCTCATTTTTCTTCATTGATTCGAAAATGGCATGATAGACATTAGGGATATAATTATATGTACTTCCCACACCTGCCACTGCTCCCATAGATAAACCGGCAATCAGAATCTCGTCAAAGCCATGTAATACTTCAAACTTATGCTGCTCCAAATCGATACAAGCCCCCATCTCCATCAGGTTATTATGAGTAAACTTCGTTCCTACCAAATTTGGTATTTTCTTCTTGCCTTCTATCAAAAATTTATCTACCGGCAAGTTAACCCCTGTGATTGACGGCATATTATAATAATAGAAAGGCAACTCACTGGCGGCCCGGCAAATCGGTGCAAAAAAATCGACCAGTTCATCTACCGTTCCCGGCTTGAAAAAAGAAGGTGCTATTGAAGCGATAGCATCAGCTCCAGTTTGTGCCGCGTGGCTTGCCAGTTCCATTGCGTCTCGTTGACAGTTTGAACCGACATGTGCAATCACTTTAAAACGTTTAGCAGCAGAGGCTACCCATTTTTCAAGAACCGCCTTACGCTCGCCAATAGTCAACGAAGAAAATTCACCAGTCGTACCACACACAAATACCCCTTTTACAGGAGTTGATGCTATCCAATCAGCATATTTATCAATAACAGATAAATTCACGTCCCCATTTTCATCCATTGGGGTGAAGGTGGCCGCAACCATACCTTCCAGTCTTTCATAATTGTTCATAATGCATTTAATTAGATTATTATATTTCACTTTCGGAAAGTTCCTTTCAAAATTAACGGTGTCCGTATGCCGGGTTGTATCTCGCCACTTACTACAAATACCTGATTTCCAATAGAAACAGCATTCGTTGTAACGGGAATAGGGTATGAACAATCGAACAAATCTACCAAAGCATTCATGTCCGTACTGACCACCCGAAGTTTACGGCTAAATCCCGGGTGCTTGGGAGATGTCGGCAAAATTTCCTCCACTCCTCCCAGTATCAAAATCTTGTCTTCTCCATAAGGTATGGCCGTACCCGCCATCACCGGGAAAGAACCGGTCATTTTATTCCATTTCCCAGTACCCGGTTCAAATACATATCCTTCCGTATATTCCGTCATCAACTCATCCGGTGCATAGCTTCTTCCACTAAAGAGGTAAAACCGTCCTCTTTGAGCGACGCCTACCGCATAAGAAAGAGAAGGACCATCCCAACCCGGCATTACCTGCCATCCTTGCTCCTTATGATGCAAATCAAGCATATAGAAATGATGAGTTGACCGTTCATTTACCATAGACTCCTGCCCCCCAGCAATATAAATGCAATTATCACAAATAGCCCCCGCTGCATTAGCCAATGGAACCGGTAAAGAAGGATAACTGACAGAATCTATCACAAATGAATCTATTTCTTTTTTTATCAGAAATACTTTATCGCTACACCGCGCATGGTCACATCCACCGATACACAATAAACCTTCCGGCAAACTTATTGAAACCCCATAAGCAAGCGGACGGTCAAGGAAATCATCATATACAGTCCATTCCTCTGTATCCAAGTCGTAGCTATATAAAGTAGCCCACCAAGTCTTAATACCTCCCTCCCAAGGATACTTATCAGGAAAGTTAGCTCCACCCAACACAAGCAACTTGCCTTCCACTATCCCGGAATATGCACCTGCTAATCCGACGTTCTCCGGCATGCCGGCACATCCCGGAAGCAACAATGTATTTTCCCATTGTGCCTCTATCCTCTTTTCTTCTTTTCTAAAACAAGATGTATTCATTAGCAATAAAATTAAGGATAAACATAAAATTATCAGATGCCACCTTTTCATATACCTTCTACCTTTTCACTTTCTGCCTTCTCAGCCATCAATTCCTGACTTCGGTTTACCTTGAAAATTTTATAGACCTCAAAATGCCTTTCGATAGCATCCCGGTAACCCTTCTCGTCCCCTTTCTTGATAAAGTCCAGCAAATCAGCATGAGTAGCTATCCGACCGCTTTTGCTCATTTCTATATTTATAGGTTTCAAATAATCCTTGAATTTCTCTTTCACATAGACAAGTATAGGATGAATGATTTCCTGAAATTCAGATATGATTTTATTCCCGGTGATTTTATATAGTTTCGTATGAAAAGCCGATTCACTAATTAACGCGTATTCGTTATTTTCAAAAACGATTCCCATTTTTACGATTTCACTCAGTTCCTCAATATCTTTAGGAGTTATCTTACGGAAAATATCAGTTGATATTCCTATTTCAAGTGCAATTCTGAAATCCAACAAATCCAAAATTGTTTCTTCACTTAAAACACGGGGATCTATCACTCTTTTCATTCCTCCCAAAATGGAAGGCTCTGTCAGAACCATCCCCTTACGGGGACGTGCGTGAATCAACCCCATCATCTTCAGACGGCTCAGTGCCTCTCTGACAACACTCCTTGCAACTCCCAGTTCTGCAGCCAGACTATTCTCATTAGGAATAGAATCCCCGCGTCCTAAATCATTCTTTTTGAAATAGGTAAGCAGGCTGTCTTCTACCTGATCAATTAACGTTGTTTGATTGATTTCTATCTTCATATCATTAGATTTTTATTATTTGTATTATTTGTCCGACAAATAATACAAATGCAATATTAAGAGATTTTTTTTAGAATGCAAGAAGAAAACAATAGAAAAATAAGCATATGTGTTGAAAAACATACTTTAGAACACAAACGAAAAAGAATTAGGAAATTAGATATACTTGTGAAAAATAGAAGGAAACTAAAAAGCATAAAAAAAGGCTATCTATCCCAGACAGCCAATCTTTTTGTTAACCTTAAATCTAATACTATGAAAAACACAGTACAAATATACGGACTTCTGTCAACTTTGCAAATAAAACAAGAAAAAAGAGATGTTTTATAACATTGATTAAATATTTGATTCCTCGATTCTATTTTTATTAAGACTTTCGGCGTTTTGAATGCTATATTCCCAATATTTATCACATAATTTCAGATAGCTGGTCTCGGCACTCTTGCCACCTAAAGAAATAGCGTACATCTTTGTCTGTTTCGCTTTTGCGTGTTCGATGGTTCGGGATAGTAGTTGATCGACAGGACGCATCTCAAAGTCCGATACGGTGATAATGTCCGCTTCCATATATCCTTCTTCGCTGATCTTTCGCAAAGCATGCGTGATGACAGGTTCCATATCAGTTCCGCCATGAAAGGATTGGCATAAGAAATCGACCAGGCGGTCGAAACTGCTGCCTAAGTCTGTGATTTCAATGCACTCGATATCATCGGAAAACAGGATGACGTAACATTTTCGATGTTGCACTTCCGTCAGTTCGGCAATGGCAAGTAGGGTGGATTTCGCGATTCTTTCCCGTTCGCCTGCCATGGAACCGGAAGTGTCCAGGCAAACAATGAAAGGGCCTTCGGCTTCTTCGGAAACTTCGTTCCCTATTGTTTTCTTGTCGTTGATGGTTTGCTTTTCGTGTGATTGATAGTCGATGACTTGCAATCTCTTCTCAATGAAACGCTCAAAGAAAATGGGTTGCAGACTTTTTTCGGCCAGATAACAATATTCCAAGGGAAGAAGGCTGTTTAAGTCGTTTCCTTCGCAAATACCTGCAATATCACTTCGGGTGGCATGAGATATAATTTGTTCCCGATGAATACCGGCAGTCATTTTGAAACGTTTCTGGCTGCTTTGGTGTTTCTTGCCCAAGATTTCTACCAGTTCACGGATAACGGGATTTCGTTTGATCGTTTCTTCGTATTCTAAAATTTGTTCTGCTATCTGTTTATGGTTGCGGAGTAACCAGACGAGGCGTGAGCCGCCACGTACCGGAAGATTTTTGGCAAGTGATAGCTGAAGACGGTAAAAATCATCACAAAGCCGCTCGATATGTTCCATCTGATAGTTGAACTCGTTGTTCGAGAGCAGTGTGTGCCATTTGTCGAAGAAGAGAGTCCGCAACGCTTTCCATTCTTTAGAGCGCGGGCTGATTGCGTCAAAACGTTGGAGGTAGTATTTTACGTTGAGGTCTACCAGGTGATATTTCATCGAGAACGGGTAGGCGCTGTTTTTCAGGAATTGGAGAAACTTGGCGTCGGATGCTTCATCCATTTCATGAAAGTATTCCCATTGCGACGCGTAGTGGGAGTAGAAATCTTGCAGGGAGGGTTGCGTGTGACGAAAATACCGGTGAATGTCCGCATCCAGTTCTTCGGGACGGATAATCAGGTTGTGCAGTTGTTCGTCGTACACATCGTAGGCTATTCCCTGCAATTTTTCATAATAAATGTCTTGCAGGTGTTTGAGCCTAATACTCTCTGTTCTCTTGTTCATGGGCATGAGCGATGATGCGGAGTTCGTTCCGGTAATTCTCTATGATATGTGCAGTCTCTCCTAAAATTCGTTTGATCTTGCTTTTTTGCGATGAGCTTAAGAAGAGATGCTCCTTTGTATATGCTGTTTCCCGCTCGGAGATTGTTTTATATTCCACTTCCATTTGATGCAGCAAGTCGATCACTTCCTGCAATGTAAATTCGAACGGAGTGTTGCCATCCTGTTGTGCAGGCAAAGGGTCGCAATTGTCATAACATAGTAACGGATATTCCTGATTGTTGACGAAAACAGACCGTCTTCCTTTTCGGAGGGAATAGATATTCTTTTGCGCGATATTTCTGTTCTTTACAAAATCGTAGGCTTTCAGGATTTTGTTGACCGGACGGAATTTATCCTGTTGGATATAAAACAGCCGGTTGCTGTCTTTCTTCAAAGACTGGTAATCGGAAGCAAATATGAGTAGGTTTCCGGCAATGTGATAACCTTCTATGCGATGATAGAAGGTGTCTACGACCTGGATTCCCGGATCGCTAAGTTCACGCAGGCTGTGTTCGGACTTCATGTTTTCTTTCAGTGTGTCCAATTTTTGTTCCAACCGTTTTTCTCCTAACAGATAGGTGTTGATGCCTCGTGCTATCGACTGTTCTACAATCTCTTCGATAATGGGGAGCTGCGAAATTTCATCCCATAGGCAGGCGCTCATCAACAGGCAGTCGGAGAAATGAATTCCCGGAGATTCATTCAGATAGGCCGATGTGCGGAGCAGACCTACTATTTTCTTCCAGCGGCGGTCGGATACATAGATGGGAGGGGTGTTTTCATCCCGTCCTGTATTATATTGTTCAATTTCTCGTTTGATATTGTGAATCAGCTCGAAGATGGTATAGTGAATGCCTACTTTTTCGCTTTCAACTTGTATCTGATTGTATAATTCATCGTTCACCTGGAGCTTTTCAGGGATTTCAGGTTCTATCTCCCGCGTAGAAGAAATCATCTGATCGAACGCATATTCCTGTTCGATACATCCGACAAACTGACGGATCAGGAAACGGTCGTATAAGGCTTCCAGTCCTTCACCTTTTGCCGGCAGTTCGTTGGAAGCGGCAATTAATGCTTTCAGGGGTACACGCACTGTAAATTGTCCGTTGCGGTATATCTTTTCATTGATTACCGTCAAAAGGGAATTTTGGATAGCAGGGCCGGCTTTCCATATTTCATCCAGAAAGACGATTGATGCTGTCGGCAGGTATCCTTTTGTAATGCGTTCGTACGTATCTTCATCCTTCAATTTTGAGATGGAGACGGGACCGAATATTTCGTCCGGTGTACTGAAGCGGGACATCAGATACTCAAAAGCATCTGCGCCTTTAAATGCCAGTTTTAGCCTGCGTGCTACCAAACTCTTGGCTACTCCCGGAGGGCCCAGCAGAAAGATACTTTCCCCTGCCATGGCGGATAGCAGAGACAGTGCGATGGTATGCTCTTTTTCGAATACTCCCTCATTGAGGGACTTCAATAATTGGGTGATATGTGATTTGATAGACTTCATGCGACGGATAATTTCATGTGTTGTTAGCAAGAGGCAAAGATACAAGAATTCTTTGAAATAGACTTCGCCGGAGGGATTTACTCCTAGATTTAGGCAATTTCCTCCTGATAAGTAGGAGTTTTCAGTTTCATAAGGAAAATTCATTCTCTACTTTTGTTCTATCGAAAGATAAATGATATATAATAATTAGAGAACCATTAAAAATAAAGGAATATGAAAACGAGCACATTTAAATACTTCGGTTTGGCGTTGATGGCTATATTGATGGTAAGTTTTACCTCTTGCGAAGTGGAAATAGATAGTTTCTATGATGATGATAATAATGGTGCAGGGTACTATAACCGTTCGGCTGATTTATGTAGTCGTACCTGGGTTAGTTTCTACCGCGACATGGACGGTAACTATTGCCGTCAGGAACTGGACTTCTTTTTAGACCGTACCGGAATCGACTATATACGGGTGGAATATCCTAATGGAGCAGTCGATCAATATGAATATAATTTCCGTTGGAGTTGGGAAAATTATGCACAGACTTCCATTCGTATGTCATACGGACCGAATGATGTTTCATACCTGGATGATGTATATATCGGTGGAAACAGATTGAGCGGTTATCTGGACGGACGAAATAACTTTGTGGAGTTTCAAGGGAAAAGATGAAACGTAAAGCAGGAAGAAACGTGAAGCAGGAAGAAATAAGAAAAGGTTAAGAAATTAGGAGAGATAAAGAAATTAGAAAAAGATAAAGAGATAGGTAAGCGTAAAGGAAGAAACTGGTAAAAAAGCATCGTTGGAAGGATAACAAGATGCGGGTAAAAAGAGAAAGGATAAGATTGTTAAGATAGAAATATAACAGATATTAGAAACAAAATAACAGGTAACAGTGTAAAAGGGTAATCAATAAGATTTCAGGATATATGATTCAGGGTATAAATAGGGCGCGAAATGAAAGCTTAAAAGTTTTGAACCGGACTAAATAGTTTTTATCTTTGCGCCCTATTAGTTTTTATATACATGGAGTGGTTATATAGTCTATTCATCGAACATTCTGCCTTACAGGCTGTTGTGGTACTTTCACTGATTTCTGCCATTGGTTTGGGCTTGGGAAGAGTGCATTTCTGGGGAGTTTCCCTGGGAGTCACTTTTGTTTTTTTTGCGGGTATCCTGGCCGGCCATCTCGGGCTTTCGGTCGATCCGCAGATGTTGAACTACGCAGAAAGTTTCGGACTGGTCATTTTCGTTTATTCCCTCGGGCTACAAGTCGGTCCCGGTTTTTTTAGCTCTTTCCGTAAAGGAGGGGTAACGCTGAATATGTTGGCGTTGGGAGTCGTTTTGCTGGGAACGTTGTTGACGGTGGTGGCTAGTTATGCAACGGGTGTCTCTCTTCCTGATATGGTGGGCATCCTTTGTGGAGCAACGACAAACACTCCGGCATTGGGAGCTGCGCAACAAACTCTGAAACAGATGGGAATAAACAGCAGTACGCCTGCTTTAGGATGTGCGGTAGCCTATCCGATGGGAGTAGTCGGCGTAATCCTTGCCGTTTTATTAATCCGTAAAGTATTGGTTCGCAAAGAAGACTTGGAGATAAAAGAGAAAGACGATGCGAACAAAACTTATATTGCAGCGTTTCAAGTACACAATCCTGCTATTTTCAATAAAAGTATCAAGGATATAGCTCGTATGAGTTACCCAAAGTTTGTCATATCCCGTTTGTGGCGTGACGGACATGTCAGTATTCCGACTTCAGACAAGATTCTGAAAGAAGGCGACCGTCTGCTGGTGATAACTGCGGAAAAAGACGCTTTGGCCCTGACGGTACTTTTTGGTGAACAGGAAAATACGGATTGGAATAAAGAGGACATTGACTGGAATGCGATTGACAGCGAATTGATCTCGCAGCGTATCGTTGTCACCCGTCCCGAACTGAATGGTAAGAAACTCGGTGCACTCCGGTTGAGAAACCATTACGGAATTAACATCAGCCGTGTTTACCGGTCGGGGGTGCAACTGCTTGCTACTCCGGGATTGATACTTCAGTTGGGCGACCGCCTGACAGTGGTGGGCGAGGCTGCTGCTATCCAGAATGTGGAGAAAGTATTGGGAAATGCCGTGAAAAGCTTGAAAGAGCCCAATCTGGTTGTTATATTTATCGGTATCGTGCTTGGTTTGGCACTGGGGGCTATTCCTTTCTCTTTTCCGGGTGTCAGTACTCCTGTGAAGTTGGGATTAGCGGGCGGACCGATCATTGTCGGTATCCTTCTGGGGACTTTTGGACCACGGATACACATGATTACCTATACCACCCGTAGCGCGAACCTGATGTTGCGTGCCTTGGGACTTTCCATGTACCTTGCTTGTCTGGGACTGGATGCCGGAGCTCACTTTTTCGATACCGTATTCCGTCCGGAAGGCTTATTATGGATTGGTTTGGGAGTCGGATTGACTATCATTCCAACTGTATTGGTTGGATTCGTGGCTTTCAAGATGATGAAGATCGATTTCGGTTCTGTATCCGGTATGTTGTGCGGAAGTATGGCAAATCCGATGGCACTGAACTATGTAAACGATACAATCCCCGGCGACAACCCATCCGTAGCCTATGCGACTGTTTATCCGCTATGTATGTTCCTGCGGGTAATTATCGCCCAAGTGTTGTTGATGTTCTTGTTAAATTGAGAATAGTATATTGCTGGATCGTAATTAGTAACTAGTAAATTGTAAATAGTAAAATAGTAAATAAAATGACTGCTCAAAGTAACATAACTCCTGAAAGCATTGTGGGCGATCTCCGTTACCTGCAACTGCTTTCCCGAAGTTTTCCTACGATTGCCGATGCTAGTACGGAAATAATCAATCTGGAGGCTATCTTAAATCTACCTAAAGGGACAGAGCATTTCCTGACTGACATTCATGGAGAATACGAGGCTTTTCAGCACGTACTGAAAAACGCTTCAGGTGCGGTAAAACGTAAAGTAAATGAAATATTCGGCAACACTCTCCGCGAGGCTGAAAAGAAAGAAATCTGCACGTTGATTTACTATCCCGAAGAGAAACTTCAATTAGTGAAAGCCCGTGAAAAGGACCTGGATGATTGGTATCTGATTACCCTGAACCAACTGGTGAAGGTCTGTCAGAATGTATCTTCCAAATATACCCGTTCGAAGGTTCGTAAATCGCTGCCTGCCGAGTTCTCTTATATTATTCAGGAATTATTGCACGAATCTTCCATCGAGCCGAACAAGCATGCTTATATCAATGTAATTATCAGCACGATTATCACTACCAAGCGTGCCGACGATTTCATTATCGCTATGTGCAATCTGATTCAGCGTCTGACTATTGACTCTCTTCATATCGTAGGCGATATTTACGACCGTGGTCCTGGCGCGCATATCATCATGGATACGTTGTGCAATTACCATAACTTCGATATTCAATGGGGAAATCATGATATTCTCTGGATGGGTGCAGCTTCCGGTAACGATAGTTGTATTGCCAACGTGATACGTATGTCCATGCGCTACGGCAACCTGGGCACGCTTGAAGACGGATACGGAATCAATCTGCTTCCATTGGCTACTTTTGCAATGGATACGTATGCCGATGATCCTTGCACCATCTTCATGCCGAAGATGAATTTTGCCGACGCTCATTATAATGAGAAGACTCTGCGCTTGATCACTCAAATGCATAAAGCCATTACCATTATCCAGTTTAAACTGGAGGCCGAAATTATCGACCGTCGTCCGGAGTTTGGGATGACCAACCGCAAACTGCTGGAGAAGATTGATTTTGAGCGTGGCATCTTTGTATACGAAGGAAAAGAATATGTTTTGCGCGATACCAACTTCCCGACCGTAGATCCTGCCGATCCTTACCGGTTGACGGAAGAAGAACGCGAATTGGTAGAAAAGATTCATTATTCATTTATGAATAGTGAAAAGCTGAAGAAACACATGCGTTGCCTGTTTACCTATGGCGGAATGTATCTGGTTTCAAATTCAAATCTTCTTTATCACGCTTCTGTCCCTCTGAATGAGGATGGCAGCTTTAAGCATGTCAAAATACGTGGTAAGGAGTATTGGGGACGTAAATTGCTGGATAAAGCCGATCAACTGATTCGTACTGCGTATTTCGATGAAGAAGGGGAGGAGGATAAGGAATTTGCTATGGATTACATTTGGTATATGTGGTGTGGTCCGGAAGCTCCCTTGTTCGATAAGGATAAGATGGCAACCTTTGAGCGTTATTTCGTAGAAGATAAAGAATTGCATAAAGAGAAGAAAGGTTATTATTATACATTGCGTAACCGGGAAGATGTCTGCGATCAAATTTTGGCAGAGTTTGGAGCTTCCGGTCCTCATTCGCATATCATCAACGGTCATGTGCCTGTGAAAACGATTCAGGGAGAACAGCCAATGAAAGCCAATGGCAAGCTTTTCGTTATTGATGGCGGATTCTCAAAAGCTTATCAGCCGGAAACGGGAATTGCGGGATATACGCTTGTTTATCACTCTCATGGTATGCAGCTTGTGCAGCACGAGCCGTTCCAGTCTCGTCAGAAAGCTATCGAAGAGGGGCTTGATATCAAATCTACCAACTTTGTCTTGGAATTCAATTCGCAACGGATGATGGTGAAAGATACCGATAAAGGAAAAGAACTGGTGACTCAAATACAGGATTTGAAGAAATTGCTCGTTGCTTATCGTACTGGTTTGATTAAAGAAAAGGTATAATAGATAAAAGTGAACTGCACTCCTAAAGTTTTGTATCTAACTTTTAGGAGTGCAGTTCAACTATAATAAGGGGAGATTTTCTTTTTAGGGACCATTCGAGTGCCCCTTTTTTATTATAAATCAATGGCCATTATATTCCATACTATACATATCATAACCCTTGGCCCAATAGTCTTTTCTTATTTCTTTCAATGTAAATCCCTGTTTTTCGTAGAATTTATAAGCTAATTGTGAAGTTCTAACAGTTATTTTTTGAATACCATTAATAGACTTTATTTTTTCAATTCTATATTTTAGTAATTGTGCTCCTAGTGATTTACCTTGGTGCTGGGGATGTATGATATCCCAACTTATTTTTCCAGTGGTTTTGTCATCTGTGAAGTTTATTCCACCACATCCGACAATCTCCTTGTTAAGCAAAAGAACAAAATACAGCTCACGTTCACTATCCAGATAATTGCTGAAATCAGCTTCTTCTTCCAGTGCAAAATATTCAGGTGTGTTCTGTCTGATTAAATCTATTACGGCATTTTTGTCTGTTTCCCGGTATTCTCTAATTACAGTCATGTACATCTCACGTTAATTGGTAAGTTTAGAAAAGAACAATACCCGCTTCGATAATAGCTCCCTTATCGTAATTGCTCGATTTATTATAGAATCTGGTTACCCCATATCCACCTGTTGCAAAGATGCCGAACTTCTTGGTAAATTGATATTCCAGATTTGCACGTGCCTGCAATGCGTACAGGCGTTTCGGGATGACCTCATCTTTGTTATCAAAAGCCTCGATGTGCTGGTATCCGAGGTCTCCGCTGATGGATAACCCCTTGTAAAGGGGGAAAGACAGACCGGCACGATAGGATGCGCTCGCCGAAAACTTATCATTCAATCCCTGATACATGGAACCCACTCCCAATATTGTATAAAACAGCTGGTTCTTGAATCGTACCCCGATATTGGCAGGCGTTGCGTTTCCACCGTATACCATCATTTGCACTTTTGTGTCAGGATTTGCATTCACCAAACCAAGTTGGAAACCTTTCATATCTTCTTTGTAGTAATTGACAAGACCAATTTGAAGTCCGCGCGCTTTCGTTGCGTAGTTGCATAATGCTACTTGCACTCCATTCAGCTTTGATGCGGTTATATTGGCAATTCCTGCTATCTGCAAACCGTTCATGTGTTCGCCTACTACATTTAAAAGTCCCGAAGCCATCAGACCACCGAAGCTCTGTCCGGTGATATTTGCTACTCCGGAAAAGTGTAAGCCTGAAGCCATATTGCCCGTCACATTCATGAAACCACTAATCATTAACCCCGAGTTGTTGTCTCCTCCGATGCTCGTTAGCCCGGATATAACTACTCCCTGTGCTCTGTCGCCGGTGATATTTACCAATCCGGCAGCAGAAAGCCCTACGGTGTTATCGCCGCTGATATTACTGATACCTGCCAGCTGAACGCCCCGCATAGTACCCCCTGCCAAGTTGGCTAATCCGGTGATTTGTACTCCGTTCATGTCGCCATGAACCACGCTTCCCAACGCATTGATACCCACGCCGTTCAGACGGTTCATGGTAGACAGGAGGCCGATGTTTACATAGGTCGTCTGTGTACTGTCATGCGGTTGCGTGCATATATCTTTCCAGATGGATATATTGATCCCTGCACTCTTGTTCTGTGCCGGTAAAGAAACGGCAGCCATTAGTATAGCTGCCGTAAGTATTGTTTTCTTTATCTTCATTCCTTTCTCTTTTTCGGTTTAAGTTATATCTTTCTCTATGCAGCTGACAATCTATCAGCCTTTTGCCTCCTGATACAAATAACGCTTGATGCTCTTCTTCGGTGTCTTTTCAAATTCTTCCGGATAGATTTTCATCTTGGATATCTGGCTGTATGCCGGTAGCATGGTGTTCAGTGTCACGCGGTTTTCTTCCATTACTTGTTCGATGTCTTCAGTCTTCAGGCCGTGGGCGAACGCATCGTCAAAGTCGGGATAAACAAGTCCGACAAGTTTCTCGTTTTGCTGAACGATAATGCTTTCAGCCACGTATGGCAGGTTGTTCAACTTATCTTCAATTTCTTCCGGATAGATATTCTGTCCGCTAGAGCTCAATAACAGGTTCTTGCTGCGTCCTTTGATTGTAACATTACCTTCTTCATCCATCAAAGCCAAGTCGCCGGTGTGCAACCAACCGTCCTTGTCGATGACTTCTTGAGTGGCTTCTTCGTTTTTGTAATAGCCCAGCATCACATTCGGGCCCTTACATACAATTTCACCAACGATATTTTCGGGATCAGATGACAATACCCGTACATCCATCCGTGGCACAGCCTTTCCGCAAGAACCCGGTTTGAACTTTCTCCAATCTTCGTAGCAGATAATCGGGCCACATTCCGTCATTCCATATCCAACCGTATAAGGGAAATCAATCATTTTCAAGAACTGTTCCACTTCCTGATTGAACGCTGCACCTCCTACGATGACTGCCTTGAAGTTTCCGCCGAATGCCTTAATCATCTCTTCGCGCACTGTTGCCTTTATCTTGTCATTGATAATAGGCACTTTCAGCAATATCTTCATCGCCGGAGTTTCCAACTTCGGAAGTACGCTTTTCTTGATTATCTTTTCGATGATGAGTGGTACGGCAACAATCAGACTGGGTTTCACTTCTTCAAAAGCCTGGAAGATAATCTTAGGGCTTGGCATACGGGTGAGGAAGTAGATATGGCAACCTACGGAGAACTCATAAAGGAATTCAAAAGCCAATCCGTACATGTGTGCCATAGGAAGCATGGAAACGATTTTATCTCCGGCTTCCAGTTCCAACACTTCAAAAGCAAATTTGGTATTCGACCACAGACTGCGGTAGGGGAGCATTACTCCTTTGGAATAACTCGTTGTTCCCGAGGTATAATTGATAACTGCCAGTTCTTCCGGTTCGTCTTTGTGATAAGCGACATGCTCTTTACGGAAATTCTTCGGATATTTTTTGCCGAACATTTCGTTCAGATGTTCGCGTGCATACGTGAGTCGTTCGCTGCGTGACACTAATAGGGTGAAGTCGTTCATCATCAGGATACCTTCCAGTAGCGGCATTGCCGACTCGTTCAGGTTTTCCCATACCATATCTCCTACAAGCAGTAATTTAGCTTCGGAGTGGTTGACGATATTATGCACGTTATCTGCTTTAAATTCATGGAGAATAGGTACAATGACGGCTCCATACGTCAGTGTGGCAAGGAAAGTAACTCCCCAGTGAGAGCTGTTTCTTCCACAAACGGCAATCTTGTCTCCCTTGCGGATTCCGCTTTCTTCAAAGATGATATGGAGTTTCTCGATTTTGCGAGCTACGTCTTTATACTGTAAAGTTGCACCTTTATAATCGGTCAGGGCATCCAAATCCCAATTATTCTTGATGCTATTCTCAATATAGGCTATAAAACTTTGTTCCATTGTTTTTGCACATTTGGTATTAAATTGTGCAAATATAGCAATTATATTAAGAATGAAGAATTAAGAGTGAAGAATTTTTGGAAATGGGGGAGAGAGTAGTGGGGGAATTTGTGTGGCGATACGTTATAAATACAATGGATGAGGCTTATAATTGAATAAATGGTGCTTATGGTTGGATAAATGATGCTTAGTTGGATGAAGGCTTATCACAAAAGGGATTAACTTATAATAAAATAGATTGACTCGTAGTATAAAAAAGATTATGCTCATAGCTCAACAGATTATGCTTATAGCTAATTGGATTATCATTATAGCAAAACTGATTATCATTATAGCTAATTTAATTATCATTATAGCTAAAAAAAATATGCTATTAGCAAAAAACATTCAGCTAATAGCATATTTACAGTAACTTCATTTCTTATTTCAAGTACCATTCGTACATTCTTTGTACGCCTTCCTCGATTTCAATTTTGTGGTGCCAGCCCAGTGCATGCAGTTTTGAAGGATCGGTTAGCTTGCGCATTGTACCGTCCGGTTTGCTGCTGTCGAAGGTCAGTTTACCTTGATAACCTACTGTTTCAACGATCCGTTCAGCCAGTTGGCGGATGGTGATTTCCTTACCGGTTCCGATGTTGATATGGCAGTTGCGGATATCCTTGTCACCTTCCTTATAGGTATCCTTGAAGTCCACATGTTCCATTACGAATACACTAGCGTCGGCCATTTCTTCGCTCCACATAAATTCGCGCAGGGGAGTGCCGGTGCCCCACAATGTCACTTCCGTGTCACTGATGCCGTACTTGCGAAGGATATTCAGTATGTCCTCTTTCGGGCTGTCGCCGTTGATGCCTTCTACGGGACGTCGGTTCATATCCTTGCGGACAGCTTCCCAATCTCCTTCCTTCAGACAATGCGCAAGGTGAATCTTGCGGATCATGGCAGGCAGAACATGGCTGCGTTCCAAGTCGAAGTTATCATTCGGACCGTACAGATTGGTCGGCATGACAGCGATATAATTCGTGCCGTATTGCAGGTTGAAACTTTCGCACATTTTCAGACCGGCAATTTTGGCGATGGCGTATGGCTCATTCGTATATTCCAGTGGTGAAGTCAGCAGGACTTCCTCTTTCATCGGTTGTCCGGCATCGCGCGGATAGATGCAGGTGCTGCCGAGAAACAGTAATTTCTTGACGTTATGGCGGAAACTTTCACCGATAACGTTCTGCTGTATTTGCAGGTTCTTATAAATAAAGTCGGCACGGTAAATGCTGTTGGCCATGATACCGCCCACAAAAGCAGCGGCCAGAAATACATACTCCGGTTGTTCTTCGTCGAAAAAACGGCGGACAGCCACACCATCCAGCAAATCCAGCTCTTTATGCGTGCGTCCGATCAGGTTGGTATATCCTTTGTCCTGCAGATTCTTCCAGATAGCAGACCCCACCAGTCCGTGATGTCCTGCTACATATATTTTAGTATTCTTTTCCATGATTGAGTAATGATATATATGAACACGGATTACGCTGATTAAAACGATCTTCATTTTAGATGTAAGATGCGCATAATCGGAGTAATCCGTGTCTGATTCGGGTTGTATTAGTGCTTGGTAGCAATCATTCTTCTTACTTTTTCCATGTCATGGCGAACCATGATGCTTACCAGTTCTTCGAACGAGGTTTTGCACGGATTCCATCCCAGCAATGTTCTGGCTTTGGTCGGGTCTCCTAACAGTTGTTCCACTTCTGCCGGACGGAAATACTTGGGATCAACCTCTACCAATACTTTCCCGGTAGCCACGTCGATACCCTTTTCATCCACACCTTCGCCTTCCCAGCGCAGTTCGATGCCCGCTTCCTTGAATGCCAGTGTGGCAAATTCGCGTACGGTGTGCATTTCTCCGGTGGCTATTACGAAATCTTCCGGCACGTCGTGCTGGAGAATCAGCCACATACATTCCACATAATCTTTCGCATACCCCCAGTCGCGACGGGCATCCAGATTACCCAGATATAACTTGTCCTGCTCTCCTTGCGCGATGCGTGCGGCAGCGAGGGAAATCTTGCGGGTAACGAACGTTTCGCCACGGCGTTCACTTTCGTGATTGAACAAGATACCGTTAACGGCAAACATACA